>Ga0102814_10002502_pt1 | contig 12400 bp, 8 predicted proteins | sample ColrivemetaGS741_FD_79112 | JGI IMG/M metagenome (GOLD analysis project Ga0102814, IMG submission 79112) | Estuarine microbial communities from the Columbia River estuary - Flood tide ETM metaG S.741 | ecosystem: Environmental > Aquatic > Marine > Intertidal zone > Estuary | place: USA: Columbia... | reverse complement strand
ACTGTTTTTGATTCTGTACAGGCAAGATTTCCTGTAATGATTAAACCAATTAAAAGAAAAATATGAATTTTTCTAAGATGCATTATTTTAAACCTTTAATTCCTTTTAGACCTTTAGTCGATTTTTCTTGCAATAGATTTGTCTCATAAGAGCGAATTCGACCATTTTTTTGGCGATTAAGCTGAACTCCAATGTTTATTAATTCATTTAATAAACCTGAGAAACTTAAACCTGATTTTTCCCACAAATAGAACGAAAGTGATCCAGGAATGGTATTAATTTCGTTAAAATAAACTTCTTCGGTTTCTTCATTCATCAAAAAATCGAGTCTTGAAACGCCTGCGCAACCTAATAATCGGAATATTTTCGTAGCTAATTGTTGAATTTCTTTTGTTTTTTCAAATGAAATTGGAGCTGGAATTATTCTCGATGCAGAGGCCATTCCACCTTTAGCAGATCCTGCATCAGACTGATATTTATCTTTAAAAGATAAAATTTCACTTGAGCCTTTTGGTTGCTCACAAACTGAAGGTCTACATTCCTCAGGTGTTCCTAATACAGAGCAGTTAATTTCACGAAGTGGAAAAATGGCTTTTTCAACGATAAGTTTTGAATCATATCTGAATGCAGTTTCAATTGCTTCAAGAAGTTTTTCAGGATTTTCGGCTTTTTCGACACCAATACTGGAACCCAAACGTGCTGGTTTTACAAAAACAGGATACCCAATTTCATTAAGTTGTTCTAAAATTTCATTTCGTTTAGAAACCCATTCTGATTCCCAAAAACTAATACCAGGAACAGTTGGAATTCCTGCGTCGTGACATAAACGTTTTGCTGTGTCTTTGTCCATACCTATTGCTGAAGCCATAACGGGACTGCCAGTATAGGCGATATTCATTTGCTCACATAAGCCTTGGAAAGCGCCATTTTCGCCTTCTGAACCATGAAATACGCAGACCACACATTTAATAGAGAAGAAAGAATTTTTTTTGAAAAGTCCAGATTCTATTAATTCAAATTCAGTACTACCGTTTTGAGAAATTACAAAACGGCAAAGATTCGCAATTGTAGGAAGTGCATTTAAGTTCTTATAGTTTTTTAAGTCAAGCAATTTTTCTCCGCTGTACCAAACGCCCTGTTTTGAAATATACAAGGGCATGACCTGTTGACCAGATTCTTTTAAGGTTTGTGCGGCTTGAATTCCGCTAATTACAGAAACTTCGTGTTCGGGTGAAACACCGCCAAATGCAACGATTATTGTGGAAGATATCATGAAAATAGAATAGGATTTATTTTTTGAAAGATAGGGAAAAGTGAGATTTTAACTATATAAGAACCAGAAACAATTCTTTAAAGCAATTGATAATCATTAAATTACAGTGGAAAGTAATGAATGGTTTGCTAAAAAAAGAATAAAGGTGCTCTTTGATCGTAAAAGTAATGGAATCTGAAAAAATCAAAGTTTGTATATTTGCCGCATGAAAATATTATTGTCAAAACAATTTTGGATTGGTACTACTTTACTGCTGTTAGCTGGAGTACTACTATTTTTTGTTATGAATTCGTTTGTGATGCCCGCCTACACAAAATTAGATGAGGGTTTAACTATTCCAGATGTAACAAAGTTGCCAATTAATAAGGCAAAAGAAATCTTAAAAGAAGCTGGATTAAGAGATAGTGTAATTGACAGAAGATATAATGCGGCATTTCCTGCTGAATATGTTATTGATCAAACTCCATCACCATCACTTATTGTAAAGCCTGGTAGAAAAATTTATCTCACCGTAAATACATCATCTACACCAAAAGTTATTGTTCCAAGTGTGAAAGATTTGTCACTTAGAAACGCTGAACTTCAATTACAAAACTATGGATTGCGATTAGGAACGGTTTCTTATGAATCATCACCGTTTAAAAATACGGTTATTAAACAATCTGTTGAATCTGGAACTCCAGTTGAAAGAGGAACCATTGTTAGTTTGGTTATTAGTGATGGATTAGGCATCAAAAAAGCACTAGTTCCTGATTTAATGGGATTAAGATTATATGAAGCCCAAGCCAAGTTAAGAACATTAGGTTTACGTATAGGTGAGATTCAGTTTAGAGCGGTAAGTGAACAAGAATCAAATCGTATTTTGGATTATTCTCCTAAAGCTGATTCCTTATTAGAAGGAGCAAAAGTGAATCTAATAGTATCTGAAATTAAAGGAGCAGGGGAAGTAAGTGAACAAACCACTACGTTGAATGATTCAACTCAAGTTGTTTTCTCAGACTCTACTCAAACACCATCAACTCCTTCGCAATTAAATAAAAAATGAAATCTGAAATGAAGATTCTTGCCCCATCAATTTTAGCTGCTAATTATGCAAACTTGCAAAAAGATGTTGAGCAAAGCTTAAAAGGTGGCGCTAAATGGATTCATTGTGATGTAATGGACGGTCATTTTGTTCCAAATATCAGTTATGGACCAATGATTGTGAATACTGTTAATTCATTCACTGATGCGTTTTTGGATGTTCATTTAATGCAATATAACGTGGATCAATACATTCCTGAGTTTGTAAAAGCGGGTGCAGATTTGATTTCTGTTCATATTGAAGCTGTTCCTCATATTCACAGAAGTTTTCAATTAATTCGTTCATTTGGTATAAAAGCAGGAGTTGCTATAAATCCAGGAACTGCATTAACTAGTTTAGATGGAATTTTAGATGAAACCGATTTAGTAGTTTTGATGAGTGTGAATCCAGGTTTTGGAGGGCAAAAATTTATCGAGTCGACCTATAAGAGAATTGAACACTTAGTTAATTACCGTGAAAAAAACGGTTTAAAGTTTTTGATTGAAATTGATGGGGGAGTTGGCCTTGGAAATGCAAAAAAACTGATTGATACAGGAGCTGATGTATTGGTCGCTGGCTCAAGTGTTTATGGAGCTGTAGATATTGTTGAAAGAACTAAAGAGTTGTTTTCTATGATTAATAGCTAAGTTTCTAGAAATTTGCTTTTAATTAGTATTTTTGGGTTTTGATGATCTTATTGTGAGTGTGGACGTAGTTTCTTTGATTTGATTCAAATCTAATTTTTGAATTTCAATTTACATTTGCTTAGATCTTTTGATTTTGATGTCAGCTAGGACGCTGACTTTTTTGTATAAATCAACTGCGAGGACGCAGGCGCTATGATTTAGGATGAACTTTGTTCATCATATTCTTACATCTAGACCAGATTTTTTCATTTCTACTTTTAAATCGTGGATCTCGATTTCTTTGAAGTGAAAAATACTTGCTGCTAAAATTGCATCTGCTTTTCCAATAGAAACAGCATCAATACAATGCTGAATAGTTCCGGCTCCACCACTTGCTATAACTGGGATTCTAACACGTTTATTCACTAATGCTAATAATTCCAAGTCAAAACCAGATTTGGTTCCGTCTTTATCCATGCTTGTGAGTAAAATTTCACCAGCGCCAAGAGCTTCTACTTTTTCAGCCCATTGCAAAACGTCTAAATCAGTTTTTTCGGTTCCGCCTTTTACATAGACATTCCACTTTCCTTCAGATTCTTTTTTTGCATCAATTGCTGCGACAATGCATTGAGCGCCAAAGCGTTGTGAAGCTTCAGAAATCAATTCAGGATTTTTTACAATAGAACTGTTTAAGCTAACTTTATCAGCTCCTGCTTTTAATAATTCGTGAATGGCATCAACAGAACTGATGCCACCACCTACAGTAAATGGAATGGATAAATTTGCTGCAACACGAATTACTAAGTCTACAAGTGTTTTTCGTTTTTCTTTAGTTGCAGTAATATCCAAAAAAACCAATTCGTCTGCACCTTCTAAACTGTAACGTTGTCCAAGTTCAACCGGATCACCTGCATCTCTTAATTCTTCGAAATTAACACCTTTAACAGTTCTTCCTTCTTTAACATCGAGGCAGGGAATGATTCTTTTGGTATGCATGGACTTATTTATATTCCGTTTTGGTTGATAGGGTAATCACTTCGGATTTTCCAGGTTTAATTTCGAGCGTAAAAATAGCTTTTAATGCTGAATCGGTTTCAAATTTTTTATTAGAATCAGTGATAATCGTATTTCTATCTAATTGTCTGATTAAGCTAATAGCGATTTTTTCTTTCTTGTCGTTTTTAACTACAATTTTGTAAGATGATGTTGATAGTTTTTTAGTGACTTGTTCTGAAGCCGTAATTGTCTCAGAAATATCAATATCCATAGCTTTCCCAAGATTTAATTCTACTGATTCTCCAATACTGGTATTTTGTATTTTACTATCTGCAAGATTCCGTAAGTCTTTATTTTTATTTACTAAAATATTAATATTTCCAGACGCTGCAGGATGTACAAACCCATTTTTTTCGTTATAATCAAATGAGTATTTAACTAGAGGGTTCGCTTTTTTTACAGTCCAACTACTCAAATTGTATTCGTATTTTTTTTGAATGGGAACGTCTTTTACATCAAAAAGAACAACATGTTGAATCTGATTTTTCTCAATACGTAGAGGTTTTTCAATCACAAATTCATAATTATCACCAATAGCTTCCGAAACAATAACAGCTTGTTCCATTTCTGGTTCAACGTCTAGCATTGCCATTGAACTCATTTTATTTCGATAATTTGGTCTAGGCTTATATGAATTAGTAACGAAATTATTCAAATTTCCATAATTGAAACGAACATTTGCAGATTCAATTTGTTCTGAACCTCTATAGTTAAACTTAGCTAATGCCTGGAATGCAGCTGACTTTTCATTCTCAGCCAAAACAAGTGTATAAATGGGCTCCCAATTAAAAGCACTTGATTCATAACTAACACGAATTGATTTTTCAGAAGTGTTATTTGAAGAAGCTAACACTTGAATTTGATCTTTTTCTGAAAATCCGGTGTGTAAACTAGGAAAACGAACAGAAGCGGATTGATTGGAGTTGAGATAAATCACGGACTTATCACTCAGTTCAATAAAATAAGATCCAAACCGGTAATCAATAAGTTTACCCGAATATGTTTCACCATCACGTTCAGAAACGGTAATGGTCTCACCTTTATAACTCAGAATAAAATCATTAAAATCAGCACCTTGTTTAAAGCTGAATTGAGCTGGTGATTCATCAACAAACACAAAAAAGCTTTGATTGTTATAACCTGAAACGAGGTTTTCATAAGAAAAAAGGTTAGTGCCTTTTTTTAGATTTTCGGAATAAACATCAACAACAGAAGCACCTGAACCTTGATAAATAGAAATCGTTCGGTTTTGAGCAGAACTAAGTGTCGCAAGAGCGATTAATTGAATTAGTATAAAATATGTTTTCATAAAAGTAGATTTTGGTGAACGCGTAAATGTAGCAAATCTGCAAGCGAATGGCAGATGAAAGTAGATTCTAGGAGCTAACGATTTAAATGAGAGAATAGTAAGTGAAATTCTAAAAAAAACTATAAAAAATGATTGTAGTCTTAAATTGAATAGAAGGCTAAAACAGCGTATTTTTAGAAATATTGCCGAAGTGGCGGAATTGGTAGACGCGCACGCTTCAGGTGCGTGTGCCTTCGGGTGTACGGGTTCGAGTCCCGTCTTCGGTACGGAAATAATATATAAAGCCTTGTAATTCAATGAGTTACAAGGCTTTTTTATTAAAAATAAAACTCGAATATTAATCGTCAAATAGTTTCAGGAATGCTGTGATTTTTGAGAATCAGAATAAGTCGAAAATAATACTTTCTAAAGGATTGTATCTTTTCAACTATTCTCAAAAATAGTTTTATATAAACTGATTTCAGCATTAGAAAGAACAACATTTCTTCGACTCATTATATGACGAATCGTTTCAACTGCTTTGTCTACATGATATTTTTCAATTACACCATTATATAGCCATGAAAAATTTGGCAGAAATTTGGGAGGAAAACCATCGGTTGCGATTGTACACATTACGCCAAAAACACTACCTGTATTAATACTTGTATTAATAGCTGTTTTTGTATGATCTCCCATCATTACACCTACGAATTGAGATCCTGTTGCTTTCATTTTGCCATCTGGAAATGTGGCGATTTTCACTTCACTATAATTGTTTTTAAGGTTTGAGCAATTGGTATGAGCACCCCAATTACACCATTCACCTACAATTGCATTTCCTATATAACCACCATGAGCTTTATTAGAATAGGGATGGAAGATAGCATTTTTCACTTCTCCGCCAACTCTACAATGTGAACCAATTGAGGTTTCACCATATATATGTCCACCCATTTTTAGAACTGCAAAATCACCAATTGAAACAGGGCCTCTGATCATCGTTCCAGTCATTATATGCGCAGATTCTTTAATAATTACAGGTCCATCGTAGCTTAAAATAGTAACTCCAGGTTCGATTTTAGCAGTTGGATGGATGAAAACAGGATGATCTCCTTCAATTATAACCTTTTTTAAATTCAGATCATTTCTATTGTCTTTATACTCAAAACGATTCCAGTCATTTTGGATTTCATTTCCGTTCCCAGTCATGAGTTCCCAGACTTCGTGCAAAATCTGTTTTTCATTTAATTCAATCTGAAACTCTTTATTAAATTGGATTTCATCGATTGGTTTAAATGAGGTTAATTTTTGTTGAGGTCTAATTGCAATGACGGTATTTTTTTCACCAAGTAAACGTTCTCCGACATTTAGGGTATTGATTTTTTTTACTAAATCCTTAGATGGTAAAACTCGTGGATTTATAAATAAATCTGCTTCAGAAGCTTGATCACTTGACCAAACAGCATGAAGTTCTTGTGGAGCAAAGCGTTCTAAAGTTTCTACTCCAAGTTCCTTTTTCCATTTCACATATATATTTTCGGATCCCATAAAAAGGGTATCAACAGTTCTAAGAATCGTAAAAGGAGCGAAACGATTCCTAACTGAGTCTTCAATTAAGCAATACTTCATATCGGTCGAAATTTACCGAAATTGAATCAACTCTTCCAATTCATAAACATTTATTTTATAGAATTGATGCTTATTGGAAAGGAAGAAATCGTTTTTATTTTGCGCGTCAAACTCGAATTGCAACTGAACTCAGCGTTTTTTAAAGAATTAAAGTAGTCCTAGTATGCGATTGAAAAGAGTATAGATGATTCTGAAATTTCTTGAAACCTCCAATCTTTGGCCTATGGGCTTACATATAAATTTAAATAAATATCATTAACGCCTATACAGTAGTGCAAATTCGTAGTTTAAATGGAGAAATACTCAAGGTGAAAGTCTTTTAATAGTCCAGTCAGATTCATTCTGTTCAAAGAAAATGCGATCATGTAAGCGACTTCTACGTCCTTGCCAAAACTCAAAAGATGTTGGTTTTACTCGATAACCGCCCCAAAACGAAGGGAAGGGGATTTCATTTCCACTGAATTTATCTTTTAGCTCCGAAAGTTTCTTTTCAATAATATTTCTGCCTGTTATAACTGAACTTTGAATTGAAGCCCAAGCTCCAAGTTGACTTAAAACGGGGCGTGAAAAGAAATAATTCATGGATTCGGAGGTAGAAATTTTCTCAGCGACTCCTTCAATTCGAACTTGTCTTTCTAATTCAGGCCAAAAGAATAGAAGGCTAACATTTGGGTTTAAGTCTAATTCCTTACCTTTTCGGCTTTCATAATTCGTAAAGAAAACAAATCCGTTTTCATCATAACCTTTTAATAACACAATACGATTAGAAGGTTTCCCTTCCCCAGAAACACTTGCTAAACTCATGGCATTGGGTTCCGGAATTTGAGCATGAGTTGCTTCCTCAAACCATTTTTTGAATTGAGTTATTGGGTTTTTATCTACATCAGACTCCGTCAATTCTGCTTTCGCGTAATCTTTTCTAAGGTCTGCTAGATTTAATAAGTTATTGTCTGACATAATTCAGTTATCAAGATAAAATGGATTTATACTAAAAATAAGGATTTTGAGGATTGAGAGTTGTACTCTATTGGGTCATGATTTTTTAATCATTAAACCTTTGCCAAATCGTTATTACGTTACAATTATGTAAGAAAGTTCATTCTACAAGAATTCGACATAGGTTTAATGGTATATTTTTTTGTCTCAATCCTAAAAAATAAATGAATTAAAAGGGTTTCTGTTAAATTCAATGATCGATTTAAAAAACGAAGATCGAATTAGTAATTTTTTTTATATATTAAGTAATGTAAGCGCTTACGTTTCGATTTGCATGAACCTATTCTTTACGAGCTTATTTTGTAAGCGCTTACTTTTTTTTACTTGCCAAGTATTCTTTTCTGTCTAAACATGTGTTTACATGAACTTAGACACATTTACTTATTTATTTGAAATTGATGGAGTCTTTTGCTCGAGTGATTTAAACTTCTTCTCAAAAATCAATCAATCATGCTTAAATATTCACACATAGTATTAAAAAAATTAAGCTTAGTAGTTCTTTTTAGTTTTTATTTAGGCTTACAAGTAATACATGCGCAACAGGATTTTCGTGAAGAATCCATTTATTTTTTGTTAACTACTCGTTTTTTTGATGGAGATCCGTCGAATAATCGACCCAATGAATGGAGCTCTTATAATCCGGATCCATTAATAAATCCATTAATAACGGACCCGAATGATGTTACTTGGCGTGGTGATTTTAAAGGGTTGATTGAAAAGTTAGATTACATCAAAGATTTAGGGTTTACTGCAATTTGGATTACACCGATTGTACAAAACTGGTCACCACTCGATTATCATGGTTATCACGCTTACGATTTCACAAAAGTTGATCCACGTTTAGAATCTCCAGGAGCAACATTTCAAGATTTAATAGATGCCATTCATGCAAAAGGGATGAAAATCGTTTTAGATATTGTAACAAATCATGCCGGACGATACGGAGTAAAAGGTCATGCTGAAATAAAATACAATACTGATCCAAATCAACCTTGGGGACAAGACAAAGATGGAAATCCTTTGCAACCCAATCCAAATTGGGAATATGATGGCTTAACACCAAATCCAGATGATGGGAAAATTTGGTCTCGTGCTAATTTGCCAACAATGCCTGCGCCTTTTAATGAAAATCTTGCTGCTTTTAACTGGCCATCAAAAGAAAATTATGTGGATACTTCTGATCCAGATTGGTATCACCACAGTGGAAATGGTTTTGCTCAAGGTTTTGATGATTTAGAAAATTTATATAATCGAGCTTTGGCTGGTGACACTCCTGATTTCAATACTTCTAGTCCAGTTTTGCGAGAATATTTAGTAAATGCCTATAAAACATTTATTGAAATGGGAGTAGATGCTTTCCGTTGGGACACCATAAAACATATGAGTAAAGAAGATGTGTTGTATTTCTTGGATGAGTTCAAAAAAATAAATCCTAACTTATTTATTTTCGGTGAAGTTGCTCAGAAAAGACATGAATTGCACAATGAAGAGCAAATTAATCCGCATTGGTACACTTGGAGAGGCGCAGTAAATAATTCGGAGCCATCAGGAATGGCTGTGCTTGATTTCTTTGCCATGAGCACTTTTCACATGTTCGGAAAAGGCGAAAATATGAGCAATGTTCAGGCAGCTGCTCGTTACGATCATTTGTATTCAGATCCATCGAGCAATGTATTATTTTTAGACAATCATGATTTTGGTCCTGTAAATGATTGGAATAGACGCTACGGAGGAAACGATGAAAATCTTGCTGCTGCCTTGAGTTTCATGTGGACTTGGAGAGGAATTCCGACTTTATATTATGGAACGGAAATGCGTTTTAAATCCGGTGCTTATACCGATATTCATGACTCACAAGGAACAAAAGAGTCTATTGATAACACAGGTCGAGCGTATTACGGCGATATTATGACTCAGGCGCCTAATCATCGTATCTACAAACATATTAAGAAGTTAAATGCTATTCGGAAAGCAATACCAGCTTTACAAAAAGGTTCTTGGTCTTGGGGCGGAAATGGCGGAGGAAACGGTGTAGGTTATGTTCGTGATGCCGGTTCGAGTTATGCTGTTGTAGGAATTGCCAAAGACGGAAGTGTGAATTTTAATTTTTCAGGAATTAAAAACGGAACCTATCGTGATGCTGTTACAGGACATGAAGTTGAAGTTGGAAACGGAAGTATTGCATTTACTGTAGCTCCAAGTTCAGCAGGAATTTATGTACTTGATGGACCTGGTTTAATTGGTGAATTAGGAGCTGGTTTCTTCCAAAGTGATGCTAATGGGAGTCAAGGCGGCGGCGGAACTGGTGTCAGTGAAGAACCTGCACAAATTGCAGCTTCCCCGGCAAATCCAAATGCTGGAGAATCTGTAAAAATAACTTATGATGGATTTTTAAATGATAAATCTCAGGTAAATATGTATTGGGCTTATGATTCATGGGTGAACCCACAAACTACTTCGATGTCAAAAGATGGAGATAAATGGAGTGTGAATGTAACTGTTTCATCAAATGCACAAAACAGAATTATTTTTGTGTTTAATGATGGCGCTGGAACATGGGATAATAATGACTCTAAAGATTATGTTGTGACTTTAGGTTCTGGTGGCGGAACAGGTGGAAGTGGCGGAAATGAAACAATTTTTTGGACACCTTCAGCCCCAACAAAAGATGATATTATTACACTTACAATTAATAAAACGGACAATGTTCGTTTGCATTGGGGAGTAAATTCATGGTCAACACCAGACCAAGCTTACCGACCAAATGGTAGTTCAGAAGCTTCCGGTGCTATTCAATCTCCATTTTCATTGAGTGATTCGAAACGTGTTTTACAAATCGGGCCGTTTAATGGATCTCAAAATGTGACCTCAGTAAATTTTGTATTGTATTATCCAGATTCAGATTCTTGGGATAATAATAATTCAAATGATTATCGTATTGATATTACTGAAGCTACATCAAACGGATTCAAAGAAGTAGAGAAGAGCTATACTTTACATCAAAATTATCCAAATCCATTTAATCCGAGTACACGAATTACTTTTGAATTGCCTGCTGCTTCGTATTCTCGTTTAGTAGTTAGTGATTTATTAGGAAGAACTGTTGCAGATTTAGTTAATGGAAATCTTTCACAAGGTGTGCATGTTTTAGAGTTTGATGCATCAAAATTAAGCTCTGGAATGTATATTTATCGTTTGGAAACAGCGTTTGGAGTATTGACTCAGAAAATGACTTTGTTGAAGTAACGAGTTTTGATAACAAGTAAAGAATTTATTATAAATAAGAAAGGTCATGAAAGTGGCCTTTTTTTTGCAATAAATAAACTTATGAGTAATGATTAAGATATTATTAATTATAAGTTTATAAATAATAATATAGATAAAATTAGAAATAAAATAATAAAATTAATTTTTTGTTGCTAATATATATATGTATATATATTAGCAACCGATTTTTGATCTCATTCAGATTATTAATTAAGAACAGTATTTTCAATTCATATCAATTAGGTTCTACAATGAAAGTTGCCTTAAGTATTTTATTCTATATAATTCTAGTTACAGGAAATTTATATTCTCAATCCGTTTATGAAATGGGTTATATAATAAAGAGCAATGGACAAAAAGTTTTAGGCGAACTATTAAACGAAGATTGGAAAGATAATCCGACTAAAATATGGTTTAGAGAAAGCGCAAAAGATTCTTCTATTTCATTTGATGTTAAAGACTTAATAGAATTTGGGACTGAAATTAATTTCAAGTATGTAGTTAAAACAATCAAAATGGATAATACCTTTTTGAAGAATAATCCATATACATTAAAACCAGGGTTGGAATTTACTGAATTTACTTGGGCGCTAAAAACCTTGGTTGAAGGCGAAGCTTCGCTTTATATAGTCAAAGATGGAAATTATGATTACTTCTTTATTTCCATTAAAGGCAATGAGCCTGTGTATCTTATGTATAAATTTTATTCACTTGATAACGGAAATAAAACTAGATATGAAGAGTATAAGAATCAGCTAGAAATTTTCCTTAGTAGTGATGAGAAAATGAATAAAATAATCAAAGACGCAAAATATTCGGAAGAGAGTTTAAAAAAAGTATTTCAAACATATTTAAGTACTAATAATTCTGTTTATACTAATTATGAATATAGAAGCACAGCAAAATCACCTAGTCTACATGTTAGGTTAAGCTATGATTATAATACTAGAAATGATGCTTTTGTTAATGGATATAAAGGTAAAATTTCACCTATTAAAAATGTAACTGTTGGTGTAGATTATATAAGATACTTAAGACAGACTCAAAATAAATGGGCTGGAGTTATGGGTTTAGCTTTTAACTACTCCTTTTTTGATGGTCGGATTAAAATTCGTGAAGATGTATTAAGTCCTCAGCCTTATGTTTATAAAGAGTCAATAATTTCACTTAATCTCGGTCTTAGAAGATATGTTAGCCTT
>Ga0102814_10002500_pt1 | contig 12401 bp, 8 predicted proteins | sample ColrivemetaGS741_FD_79112 | JGI IMG/M metagenome (GOLD analysis project Ga0102814, IMG submission 79112) | Estuarine microbial communities from the Columbia River estuary - Flood tide ETM metaG S.741 | ecosystem: Environmental > Aquatic > Marine > Intertidal zone > Estuary | place: USA: Columbia... | reverse complement strand
GTGCTGGCGGTGGCGTTGCGTTATTGGGGTTTGCAGATGATCACGGGCATATCGCTGCGCGCTGGCGGTTGCTGGGGCATTTCTGTGCCGCTATCTGGGCGCTGTATTGGCTAAATGGACTTCCTGCCCTGGAGGTGTTCGGCCTTAGCTTTGATCTTGGGTGGACAGGTTATGCTCTGCTGGCTGTGTATCTGGTCTGGTTGTTGAATCTCTACAATTTCATGGATGGCATTGACGGTATTGCCAGTGTTGAAGCCATCAGTTGCTGTCTCGGCGGGGTGTTGCTGCTCTGGTTGACCGGGCATGCTGAAAGCGCTTTGCCACTTGCTATTCTGGCCGCTGCGGTGGGTGGCTTTCTGTTGTGGAATTTCCCTCCGGCCAGGATATTCATGGGTGATGCAGGTAGTGGCTTTCTGGGCATGTTGCTGGGTATTTTTTCAATACAGGCGGCCATCATCGATCCGGTTTTATTCTGGGCCTGGCTGATTTTGCTAGGGGTATTTATCGTCGATGCCACTTTTACCCTCTTGCGACGTTTTTGGCGTGGGCAGCGTGTCTATGAAGCGCATCGCAGTCATGCCTATCAGCATGCAACGCAACAAATCGGCCGCCACTTGCCAGTTACCGTTGTGGTGGCGTTGATCAATATGTTCTGGCTGTTGCCATTGGCCTTGCTGGTTGGGCTGGATTATCTGGATGGTTTGGCAGGGGTTGCCATTGCCTACTTGCCGCTGATTATTCTGGCTCGGTACTTTGGTGCCGGGGTTGAATGTGAATCAATGGCCGTTAGGGGGAAGTCTTGAGTTTAAGTGCCAAAGATTTGCGCTATTGGCTCGTGCATAGGTCGCGTGGTTTCAAACGCGCGTTACAGGTCGTCGTTGATATTTTTCTGATCTGGTTTGCCGTCTGGCTGTCTTTCGTTATCAGGCTTGGTACCGATCGTTTGATTGATCCGTTCGGCGAGTATCTCTGGCTGTTCTCCCTGGCACCATTGACAGCGGTGCCGTTGTTTATTCACTTTGGTCTTTACCGGGCGGTCCTGCGTTACTTTGACGGGAATGCGCTGCTGACTATCCTCAAGGCAGTCACGCTTTCTGCCCTGCTGCTTGCTTTGGCTTTTTACGTGGTTCGGCCGGATGCCCTGATGCCGCGCTCCGTGGTATTCATCTATTGGTTTTTGACTCTGCTGCTGGTAGGCGGAGTTCGACTTCTGATGCGCCAATATTTCGTTGGTAGCTTGTTCAGCAGGCAGATACCTTTCCATCACAATGATCAGCAGATAAAGGTTGCTATCTACGGCGCAGGGGCGGCCGGTAACCAGTTGGTTACAGCGCTTCGAATGGGCAAGGGGATGCTGCCTGTAGCCTTTGTCGATGATGACGAGGGCATCGTCAATCGGGCCATATCCGGGTTGCAGGTTTATGACTCGGCCCACGTAGGGCAATTACTTGTCGATACTGGCGCGCAGGAGGTTTTGTTGGCGATTCCTTCGGTCAGTCGCTCGCGGCGCAAGGAGATTCTGGATTCATTGAGCCATTTTCCGATCCGGATTCGAAGTATTCCCGGCTTCATGGATCTGGCTGCAGGACGAGTCACTGTCAGCGACCTTCAGGAAGTGGATATCGCAGATCTACTTGGACGGGACTCCGTTCCTCCACGACAGGAACTTTTCGAGCAGTGCATAAAAGCGCAGGTGGTCATGGTTACCGGTGCCGGTGGTTCGATCGGCTCTGAATTGTGCCGGCAAATATTGGCCTCATCACCGTCTTGCCTGATTCTCTTTGAGCACAGTGAGTTCAACCTTTACAGCGTTCAGGCGGAACTGGAGAGCAGAATCAGTCTTGAGTCTTTGCCTACCAGGCTGATTTCAATTCTGGGTACCGTGCGCAACCAGTCACGGCTGCATGACCTGATGCTCAGGTGGCATGTGAACACTATCTACCATGCTGCGGCCTACAAGCATGTGCCGATTGTCGAGCACAATATTGCCGAAGGCGTTCTGAATAACGTGCAAGGCACTCTTATGGTCGCCCAGGCTGCTGTGCTGGCGGGAGTGCAGAACTTTGTGCTGATCTCAACTGACAAGGCTGTTCGGCCAACCAATGTCATGGGTTGCAGTAAAAGGTTGGCTGAAATGCTGTTGCAAGCGTTGAGTTGTGAGACCAAGCCGCAATTGCTGGGTGGAGGTCTTGATCCTGCGCTCAATCGGACGCGCTTTACCATGGTCCGCTTCGGTAATGTTCTTGGCTCTTCCGGATCAGTTATTCCATTATTCCGTCAGCAGATAGAGCGGGGTGGCCCGGTCACTGTTACGCACCCTGAGATCACGCGGTTCTTCATGACTATCCCTGAAGCGGCTCAGTTGGTGATTCAGGCAGGGGCAATGGGGCGCGGGGGTGATGTTTTCGTACTCGACATGGGTGCGCCGGTGAAGATCCTTGAGCTTGCTGAAAAGATGATCAGGTTGTCGGGCTTGAGTGTTCGCTCCGAGGAGAATCCGCAGGGCGATATCGCTATTGAGTTTACTGGTCTGCGGCCGGGCGAGAAGCTCTATGAGGAGTTGTTGATAGGCGACAATGTGATCCCGACCGAGCACCCGATGATCATGCGCGCCAGTGAAGAGTTTCTATCCTGGCCAAGTCTGGGTGAGGCACTTCAGGGGCTTTTTGCCGCGCTGGAGGTCGATGATTATCAACGGGTGCGGGAGCTGCTCCGCGAGCTGGTAAGCGGATATACGCCGGATAGCGAAATAGTCGATTGGATGTATCGCAAGGCATGATCTGATTCGGGCGAGATAAAAATTGCAGCGTTAATTTGACAGACGAAGAAGCCGAGCTATTTTGAAATCTGCACAGCATAGGAATTGCTGTGTTTTCTCAATGACATGGAGTCTTCATCATGCGTAAATCTGCATTTGCTGGTCTGCTGTTTCCCCTCCTGATTGGTGTTTCTGCTGTAGCGTCTGCTGCCGAGAACACAACTACTCAAGTAACACCGCATGCCTCGGTTCAAGCCGTTCAGGCACCTGCTCAGGTTTTTGTGATCAATCTCAATACGGCCGATGAGCTGACGCTCGAGCGCGAGCTGGTGGGTGTCGGGGCTGTAAAGGCTAAAGCCATCATTGCGTACCGTGAAGCAAACGGCCCTTTTGCCTCGGTCGACGAGCTGCTTGAGGTCAAAGGAATCGGCGCTGCAACGCTGGAAAAGAACCGCGCCAAACTCAGCATCAACTGAGGGTCCTCGCGCCGGGAGCGGATGTAGAGTTGCCGCTTCCGGTGATCAACATGCAAGGTATAGCTGAGGGTGCAGTTGTCGGTGAATGCCCTTTTGTGAAAGCCTTCCTCAAAAAAAGCCCCCGGCAAATGCCGGGGGCTTTTGATTTGGCTCCGCGACCTGGACTCGAACCAGGGACCCAATGATTAACAGTCATTTGCTCTACCGACTGAGCTATCGCGGAATGACCGGTGCAACCAAATAAATGCAGAAATCAGGTCAATATCAGTCAATCGGCCCGAAGCCTGCGGGGCTCTAGATAACTTTTGTTTCTCTGCGTTTAAAGAACCTCGACTATTGCCTGGGTTACTGCATCCAGATTGTGCTCGTTGAGTGCGGCAACACAGATTCGTCCGGTGTTTACAGCATAAATGCCGAACTCGCTTCTCAACCGGTCTACCTGCTCAGCTGTGAGTCCCGAGTAGGAAAACATGCCGCGTTGCCGGGCTACGAAGCTGAAATCTCTGGATGCACCTTTTGCTGCAAGTTTCTCCACAAAGGCCAAGCGCATGTGGCGAATACGCTCACGCATTTGTGCCAGTTCGTCTTGCCACATGCTGTTCAGTTCGGGGTTGGCAAGCACAGCACCTACAATGCTGGCACCGTGGGTGGGCGGGTTGGAGTAGTTGGTGCGGATGACCCGCTTGACCTGTGACAGTACACGAGCAGTAGCTTCGCGTGACTCGGTAACAATGGATAGAGCTCCGACACGCTCACCATAAAGGCTGAATGACTTCGAAAACGAGCTGGAGACAAAGAAGCTCAGCCCGGACTCGGCAAACAGCCTTACAGCTGCAGAGTCTTCTTCGATGCCAGCACCAAAGCCCTGGTAGGCGATATCCAGAAACGCTACATGGTTGCGCTCACGTACCACCTCAAGGATGTCCTGCCAGTCGCTTGCTTCAAGATCCACGCCGGTAGGGTTGTGACAGCAGGCATGCAGCACAATGATGGACTGGGTTGGCAGGCTCTTCAGGTCTTCAAGCAGACCTGCGCGGTTCAGGCCATGACTTGCCGGATCGTAATAACGGTAATTTTGTACCGGAAAGCCTGCTGCTTCAAACAGGGCTCGGTGGTTCTCCCAGCTAGGATCGCTGATGGCAACTACGGCGTCAGGCAGCAGGCGCTTGAGAAAGTCAGCGCCAATTTTCAGCGCCCCGGTACCGCCAAGTGCTTGTGCCGTGACTACCCGCCCTTCGCTCAGGACCGTTGAGTTGTTGCCGAACAGCAGTTTTTGCACGGACTGGTCGTAGCTGGCAATACCTTCAATCGGCAAGTAACTGCGTGGAGCTTGTGCTTCGGCTCGGGCCTTTTCGGCCGCTGCGACTGCACGCAGCAAGGGGATCTTGCCCTGTTCGTTGTAATAAACACCTACGCCAAGATTGACCTTGCTTGCGCGCTGATCTGCATTGAATGCCTCGTTAAGGCCAAGGATCGGGTCGCGAGGGGCCATTTCGACAGCAGAGAACAAGCTCATGGGGCGGGGACTCGTAAATATAGGAGAAGGGCAACTGGCGCGAGCAGGCTGGCGCTGATGCAGTTTACGGCTGGGCATTATATCCAGCCCAGACGCTCTGGGCGAGGGCCGGCAAAGGATTTTTCGGAGGTCGGTCTGCGAATGACCGGTCAGTCGCTGATTCAATGCAACAGCTTGACAGCAAAGAAAATTGAAACCTGAAGGGGAGATTTGTGGCGCAAAGGTCGAGTCACTGCAGGCGGAGCGGGGGGTGTTTGGCCTAGAAAGCACTACAAGCTTTGGCTGAGGCCTATATAATGCGGCCCCTTGCTGGCAATCCACGAACCTCTGATTCTCGAGTACCCTCATGAAAAGCGCTGAAATCCGTGAAGCCTTCCTGCATTTCTTCGAGCAGAAAGGCCATGCCCGTGTAGCGTCCAGTTCGCTGATTCCGGCGAATGATCCGACTTTGCTGTTTACCAACGCCGGGATGAACCAGTTCAAGGACTGTTTCCTCGGGCTGGAAAAACGCGCCTATACCCGTGCCGTTTCGAGCCAGAAGTGTGTGCGCGCCGGCGGCAAGCACAATGACCTGGAAAATGTCGGCTACACCGCGCGGCACCACACCTTTTTCGAGATGCTCGGCAATTTCAGTTTTGGCGATTATTTCAAGCGTGAAGCCATTCACTATGCGTGGGAGTTTCTCACTTCCGAGCAGTGGCTGAACCTGCCAAAAGAGAAGCTCTGGGTAACGGTCTATGCCACCGACGACGAAGCCTACGATATCTGGCACAAGGAAGTAGGCGTTCCGGCCGAGCGGATGATTCGCATCGGTGACAACAAGGGCGCGCCTTATGCCTCGGACAACTTCTGGGCAATGGGCGATACTGGCCCTTGCGGTCCTTGCACGGAAATCTTCTTCGACCACGGAGAGCACATCTGGGGCGGTCCGCCGGGCTCTGCTGAAGAAGATGGTGACCGCTATATCGAGATATGGAACAACGTGTTCATGCAGTTCAACCGCACAGCTGATGGGGTCATGCACCCGCTGCCAGCACCGAGCGTTGATACCGGTATGGGCCTTGAGCGCATCAGTGCGGTGTTGCAGCACGTAAATTCGAACTACCAGATCGACCTGTTCCAGAGTCTGCTCAATGCAGCAGCCAAGGCCATTGGCTGCGCGAATGAAGGTCAGGCTTCACTGAAAGTGGTGGCAGACCATATTCGCTCCTGCGGTTTTCTGGTCGCCGATGGCGTAACGCCGTCTAATGAGGGGCGCGGTTATGTGCTGCGACGGATTATCCGTCGTGCCTGCCGTCACGGTAACAAGCTGGGCGCCAAGGGCAGCTTTTTCTATCAGATCGTTGCGGCCCTGGTTAGCGAGATGGGTGAGGCTTTTACTGAGTTGCAACAGCAGCAGGCGCATATCGAGCGCGTACTGAAGACCGAAGAAGAGCAATTTGCCAAAACTCTGGAGCAGGGCTTGCGGATTCTCGAGCAGGATCTGGACGCGCTCGAGGGTAGCGTCATTCCGGGCGATGTGGTGTTCAAACTGTACGACACCTTCGGTTTTCCGGTGGATTTGACCGCCGATATTGCCCGCGAGCGCAACCTCACGCTGGACGAAGAAGGTTTCGAACGCGAGATGCAGGCGCAACGTGAGCGTGCACGTTCAGCCAGCGCCTTTGGTATGGATTACAACAGTCTGGTCAAGATTGATGTTGATACGCAGTTTACCGGTTACACGGCTACGGCCGGTGAGGGTAAGGTGGTTGCGCTGTTCAAGGCCGGGGCGGAGGTGGAGAGCCTGAGTGCCGGTGAAGAAGGTGTGATCGCGCTGGATTGCACGCCGTTCTACGCCGAGTCCGGCGGGCAGGTTGGTGATTGTGGGTATCTCTGCGCTGCCGGGGTACGTTTTGAAGTGGGCGAAACCACCAAGGCCGGCGGCGCGTTTTTGCATCATGGTGCTGTGACTACGGGCGGGATTCGCCTTGGTGATACGTTGCAGGCGCAGGTCGAGGCCGCCCAGCGTGGGGCGACGGCACTGAATCACTCGGCAACACACTTGCTGCATGCCGCGTTGCGCAAGGTGCTTGGCGAGCACGTACAGCAGAAAGGTTCACTGGTAGACAGTCAGCGCTTGCGTTTCGACTTTAGCCATTTCGAGGCCATCAAGCCTGAGCAGCTCAAACAAATCGAGGCGTTGGTCAACGCGCAAATTCGCTGCAACTCTCGGGTAGTCACCGAAGTGACCGATATCGAGACTGCGCGCAACAAGGGCGCCATGGCGCTGTTCGGCGAGAAATATGGTGACCAAGTGCGCGTGCTGAGCATGGGTGATGACTTTTCCGTCGAGCTTTGCGGTGGTACTCATGCCTCACGTACCGGCGATATTGGCTTGTTCAAGATCACTAGTGAGGCCGGTGTGGCTGCAGGTGTGCGGCGCATCGAAGGCGTCACTGCTGCTGGTGCACTGGACTGGCTCAATGCTGCGGATGAACAGCTCAGGGAAGCTGCTGCGCTGGTCAAAGGCAGTCGAGACAATGTTCTGGATAAACTGGTCGTATTGCTTGAGCGCAATCGTCAGCTGGAAAAAGAGCTGGAGCAGACCAAGGCCAAGGCCGCCAGTGCTGCGGGTAATGACCTGGCAACATCCGCCATCGAGATAAAGGGTGTCAAAGTGCTGGCCGCCCGAGTGGACGGCCTGGACGGCAAATCCTTGCTGGTGATGGTGGATCAGTTGAAGAACAAGCTGGGTAATGCGGTGATCCTGCTGGGTGGTTTGCTGGATGGCAAGGTCGTGCTGGTGGCAGGTGTGACCCAGCAGTTGAGCAGCAAACTCAAGGCAGGCGATCTGATGCGTCAGGCGGCTGCGGCGGTCGGTGGCAAGGGCGGTGGTCGCCCGGACATGGCGCAGGGTGGCGGCACCGAGGTTGACAAGCTCGACGAGGCGCTGGCACTGGCTGCCGCGTTTGTCGAAAGCACTCTCTGAGCATAATCAATATCAAGGCCTGAAGCGCGTCCGCAAGGCCTTGGCAGTGTGACCCGATGCGGGTCTAATGGGCGCCCTTCGAGGAATCAGGCGGCTTTATATGGCTTTGATCGTACAGAAATTTGGCGGCACTTCAGTGGGTACCGTAGAGCGTATCCAGCAAGTGGCCGCGAAAGTGAAGAAGTTCCGTGATAACGGCGATGACATCGTAGTCGTGGTTTCGGCCATGAGTGGCGAAACCAATCGTTTGATCGATCTGGCCAACCAGGTATCCGATGGCCAGCCGGTGGGCCGTGAGCTGGATGTAATGCTGTCGACCGGAGAACAGGTGACCATAGCCCTGCTTTCCATGGCGCTGATCAAACTGGGTGTTCCAACGGTTTCCTATACTGGCAGCCAGGTGCGAATTCTGACGGACAGCGCGCATACCAAGGCGCGGATTCTGCAGATCGACGACCAGAAGCTGCGCGCCGACCTCAAAGCTGGACGGGTAGTGGTGGTGGCAGGTTTCCAGGGTGTAGATGAGCAGGGCAACATCACCACGCTCGGTCGTGGTGGCTCGGATACCACAGGTGTGGCGCTGGCAGCTGCGCTTAAGGCCGATGAGTGCCAGATTTATACCGATGTCGACGGTGTTTATACCACCGACCCGCGGGTGGTCCCGCTGGCCCGTCGTCTGGAAAAAATCACCTTCGAAGAAATGCTGGAAATGGCCAGTCTGGGCTCCAAGGTGTTGCAGATTCGTTCGGTGGAATTCGCCGGCAAATACAATGTCCCGCTGCGTGTCTTGCACAGCTTTCAGGAGGGGCCGGGCACCCTCATTACCCTTGACGAGGAAGAGTCCATGGAGCAGCCAATCATTTCCGGTATCGCCTTTAATCGCGATGAGGCCAAGCTGACCATTCGTGGCGTGCCGGATATTCCTGGCGTGGCATTCAAAATTCTCGGTCCGGTCAGTGCCGCCAATATCGAAGTGGACATGATCGTGCAGAACGTCTCTCACGATAACACCACCGATTTTACCTTCACTGTGCACCGCAATGATTACGCCAAGGCACTGGAGATTCTCCAGGCTACTTCGGAGAGTCTGGGCGCCCGCGAAGCTGGCGGCGATGTAAAAATTGCCAAGGTGTCGATTGTTGGTGTCGGTATGCGCTCGCACGCCGGTGTTGCCAGTCGGATGTTCGAGTCCTTGGCCAAAGAAAATATAAATATCCAGATGATCTCCACGTCAGAAATCAAGGTGTCGGTGGTGATTGAGGAAAAGTACCTGGAACTTGCGGTACGTGCGTTGCATACAGCCTTTGAGCTTGATGCGCCTGCACGTCAGGGAGACTAGGCTATACATTGCAAGGTTGTGCTGTACTCGGGGTGTGAAGACGATGTTCTGTGAGCTTGTCTGCGTCATTGAAACTTGTGGTAAGGGTTCTTGGCTGGACAAGTGTTGCGAACCGCCATTTCATTCAAGAGTAAAGTTACATTGAGCTGGATAAACTTGAGGGATTAAGAATGTTAATTCTGACTCGCAGGGTCGGAGAGACCCTGATGGTGGGGGATGACGTCACCATCACAGTACTGGGCGTCAAAGGTAACCAGGTGCGTATTGGTGTTAACGCGCCCAAGGATGTCGCGGTGCATCGGGAAGAGATTTACCAGCGCATCCAGAAAGAAAAAGATCCGGAACCAACTCCCTAATTTATATCCTGTTTTGGCTTTCCAAGCAGGGCGAACATGGGTATTATGCGCCCCGTGTTGCGGAGAGGTGGCCGAGTGGCCGAAGGCGCTCCCCTGCTAAGGGAGTACATCTCAAAAGGGTGTCGGGGGTTCGAATCCCCCCCTCTCCGCCATTTGCACGAACAGGTTTCAAGCGTGTTGCTGCACTCATAGCTCAGCTGGATAGAGTACCCGGCTACGAACCGGGCGGTCGGAGGTTCGAATCCTCCTGAGTGCACCATTTTAAATGAGCTGACTTGTGCAGCTTGTTTGATGCAGCCAGTGGTGATCTGGTTAAAAAACACTCTGTGCACTCATAGCTCAGCTGGATAGAGTACCCGGCTACGAACCGGGCGGTCGGAGGTTCGAATCCTCCTGAGTGCACCATATTTGCAAAAGGGCGCCCCTGTGAAGCGGCGCCCTTTTTCTTTGTCTGCAAATCAGCGTTTGCTTTTGACACAACCGCTCTGGTCGAAGCTGACTTTACGCCGGGTGCCGTTATCCGCCGTGTACAGGTACTGTGTTTCACCATTTACCATGGATAGTGTGTCGGGCTTGCCCAGGGCGCTCTCAACGTCGCTTTGGGTCATGCCTGCCAGTATCTGCTGCTGGATAATGGCCGTTCTTCGCTGTTTGCCAATGACACGATTGCCGCAGCCATCCTGTTGTTCAGCGACTACGGTTAATTCCCTGGCTGGTCCGGGCTTGCCGGTTTTGGTGGTGGTGCGTTTGTTAGGCAAGGCCATGGCGACCGGTTTGCCGAAGCCGGGCGTAAGGTTTTCCGCAGACTGGACTTCTAGCGCCTGATCTGTCGGGCAGCCGTGCAGGGTAAAGGTGATGTGTCCGCTATTGTCTTCGCAGCGGAAGACCGTGGCAGCTTGCAGTGTATGGGTCACTGACAGCAGAAACAGCGCGTAGCAGGATAATCCGGATATTCGATGCATAGTGCGTCCTCCTTGACGTCTGGATTCAATCCTAGACGGGAGGTTCAGCAATGCAAGGCGCAAGTTTAAACAGATGGATCGAATGGGTATGCGGTTTAGACCGGCGTTCAAAATCACCGTGCAACTGGTTGTTCTTACGCAAGTTCATGCAGCACAAATCGCTATTGCAGTGCTAATATTCAGAGGTTCGCCCCTCCGGGGCTCATGGATCCAGCCCATGGACTTACCCAGTAGAAATTACCAACCTTTGTTCAATCGCGTACTGACTGATTGAGCCCCGCTGCGTGCACCGCAACTGGGGTGGAGCACGCCATGACTGAAACAGAAGCAAAAAAGCCGCAGGAAAGTTTGCAGGATCGCCTCGCTCAGGTGATTAACCTGTTGCAGCGGCATCGCCTGGTCGAAAATCTGACCCATCGTCAGGAGTGGCCCAATCAGGGCCTGGTGGATAACCTTGTTCACCGGCAGAATATTTCCGAACTGCAGCGCAAGCTTGATGAGTTGCACCCTGCGGATATTGCCCACATCCTTGAGGCATTACCTCTGGGTGACCGCTTGGCCGTCTGGCAGCTGGTCAAGGCCGAGCAGAATGGAGACATCTTGCTCGAGGTCTCCGATGCGGTGCGTGAAACGCTGCTGGCCGACATGGATGATGAGGAGATTTTTGCGGCAGCCAGGGACATGGATGCCGATGAACTGGCTGACCTTGCCCAGGAATTGCCGCGCGATGTTGTGCATGAGCTGATCGAAGGCCTCGATGAGCAATATCGGGAGCGATTGCGTTCGGCACTTTCCTATGACGAGGAGCAGGTCGGTGCTCTGATGGACTTCGAGATGGTGACCATTCGCGAGGATGTCAGTCTGGAAGTGGTCTTGCGTTATCTGCGTCGGTTCAAAGAGCTGCCGGGGCATACCGACAAGTTGTTCGTGGTCGATTATAGCGGAGTGCTCAAGGGCATTCTGCCGATCAAACGGTTGCTGGTGAGTGATCCGGACAAGCAAGTGGCCGAGGTCATGGCTACCGATCCAGTCATCTTCCATCCTGATGAACAGGCAGCTGAAGCTGCGCAGGCTTTCGAGCGTTATGACCTGGTTTCAGCGCCGGTGATTGATGCCGGCGGCAAACTGATCGGACGCCTGACTATTGATGAGATGGTCGATCTGATTCGCGAAGAGAGCGAGACCGAAGTACTCAATATGGCCGGTCTGAAAGAGGAGGAGGATATTTTTGCCTCTGTCTGGAAGTCCCTGCGCAACCGCTGGTCCTGGCTGGCAGTCAATCTGATTACAGCTTTCCTGGCATCGCGGGTAATTGGCCTGTTCGACGGCTCGATCGAAAAGCTGGTGGCGCTGGCCGCTCTGATGCCGATCGTGGCCGGCATCGGGGGCAACTCCGGAAATCAGACCATCACCATGATTGTGCGGGCCATGGCTCTCGATCAGGTGGTGACCGCCAATACGTCACGCCTGATTCGAAAAGAGCTGGGTGTGGCGCTGATCAATGGCCTGATCTGGGGTGGGGTGATAGGTGCAGTTGCCTGGTGGCTGTATGACAACCTGGCGCTGGGTCTGGTCATGACTCTGGCAATGACGCTTAATTTGTTGTTGGCAGCGCTGATGGGTGTGCTGATCCCGATGACCCTCATGCGGCTCGGGCGCGACCCGGCGATGGGGGCCAGCGTGATGATTACCGCGGTTACCGATAGCGGCGGGTTTTTTATCTTTCTCGGGATGGCGACGATTTTTCTGATTTAGCTGGAGAGCGTGCCACCAGTATCCGGCTAAGCGTTCTTTACATGCATTCTGGTAAACAGTTACCGTTTGGCCAGAGGAGCGTTGATATACTCCATGAAGGAGTACGTGGGTGCTCCCCACCTCTAATTACTGGCGGTAGATAGTGTCAGCCCCTGAGTCTAAATTACTGCTAAAGCCCACCGCGCCAGTAGTCCGGTTAGGTATACGGGCAAAGATGCTCTCGCTGGTTGCTTTCGGGTTTCTGCTACTGCTGGCTATGCAGTGGTTG
>Ga0102814_10002495_pt1 | contig 12409 bp, 9 predicted proteins | sample ColrivemetaGS741_FD_79112 | JGI IMG/M metagenome (GOLD analysis project Ga0102814, IMG submission 79112) | Estuarine microbial communities from the Columbia River estuary - Flood tide ETM metaG S.741 | ecosystem: Environmental > Aquatic > Marine > Intertidal zone > Estuary | place: USA: Columbia... | reverse complement strand
TCCAGGCGCAGTTTTTCAATGTCTTCCTTGATTTGGGTGGCACCCTGGGAGGCCGCCTTCTCGGCTTTCCAGATTTCGTCCAGATCCGAGTATTCCCTTTCCAGTCGATCAATCTCTTCCTGCAGCACCTCCAGCCGCTTGCGGGAACCCTCGTCACTTTCCCTGGACAGGGCTTCGCGCTCGATCTTCAACTGGATGGTTCTGCGCTCCAGCTTGTCCATGGACTCAGGCTTGGAATCAATTTCCATGCGAATCCGGGAACCGGCCTCATCGATCAGGTCGATGGCCTTGTCGGGAAGTTGCCGGTCGGTGATATAGCGATGAGACAAGGTCGCGGCCGCCACAATGGCCGGGTCCGTGATATCCACGCCGTGGTGAACCTCGTAACGTTCCTTGAGCCCACGCAAGATCGCGATGGTGTCTTCCACAGAAGGCTCTTCCACCAGGATTTTCTGGAAGCGACGCTCCAGCGCCGCATCCTTTTCAATGTACTTGCGGTACTCATCCAGGGTGGTGGCGCCGACACAGTGCAACTCTCCACGGGCCAGGGCAGGCTTGAGCATATTGCCCGCATCCATCGCCCCTTCGGCCTTGCCGGCACCGACCATGGTATGCAGTTCATCGATGAACAGGATCACCTGCCCTTCCTGCTTGGCCAGGTCGTTGAGTACGCCTTTCAGACGCTCCTCAAACTCGCCGCGGAACTTCGCGCCGGCGATCAGCGAACCCATATCCAGTGACAGGATGCGCTTGTTCTTCAAACTCTCGGGGACCTCGCCGTTGACGATGCGCAGGGCCAGGCCCTCCACGATGGCGGTCTTGCCCACGCCGGGTTCGCCAATCAGCACCGGGTTGTTCTTGGTCCGGCGCTGTAGCACCTGCACCGTGCGACGAATTTCGTCATCCCGACCAATCACCGGATCCAGCTTGCCCTGCTCGGCGCGCTCGGTGAGATCAATAGTGAATTTCTCGAGGGCCTGGCGGGACTCCTCGGCATTGGGGTCATCCACGTTCTGCCCGCCGCGCATCTCGGTAATGGCGGTTTCCACTGCAGCCTTGACGACTCCGGTATCGCGCAGCAAGTGTCCCAGCGCACCCTTGTCTTCCAGGGCTGCCAGCACGAACAGTTCACTGGAGATGTATTGATCATTCCGCTGCTGAGCCAGTTTATCGCATACATTCAATAACTTACCCATGTCATTGGACATATGGACATCACCGCCTGCGCCCTCGATACGGGGCAGCCGGTCGATGGTGTCTCCTAACTGGGAACGCAACAGGTTGATGTTGCCACCGGCCTTGCCCAGCAGATGGCGCACTGTTCCGCCTTGCTGGTCCAGCAGCGCCACCATCAGGTGAACCGGTTCTATGAATTGATGATCACGGCCCACGGCCAGCGACTGGGCGTCGCCCAGGGCCATTTGGAACTTGCTCGTAAGTTTATCCATGCGCATAACTTCATGCCCTCAAAAGGATTCAATCTGAACCCTGATTTGGGGGCTACACGGACAATTTCAATGCCCGCAAGCGTAGGAAAGGCTAGTGGGTAAAGCGGTGGGTGAGTTCTATCACGCCGATACCAGCGGCAATCAATATGATCTGGGCGGCGGCACTGCGGAAATCCACCCGCTTGTGCATGCCCGGAATCAGGTCGGCGATAGCCACGTAGATAAAGCTGGCAGCGGCCACGGCCAGGGCATAGGGAAGGTAGGTCCGCGCGCCGTCCAGCCAGTAATAGCCTGCCAGACCGCCCACCACCGAGGTCAGGCTGACCAGCAGGTTCAGGCACAGGGCTCGCATTCGGCTGAAGCCCGAGTGCAGCAGGATCGCCAGGTCACCGACTTCCTGGGGAATTTCATGAGCAATGACCGCAATACTGGTGGCCACCCCCAGGTGAAAATCAGTCAGGAACGCTGCAGCGATGAGCACCCCATCCACCAGGTTATGCATGGCATCGCCGATCAGCACCAGGCGACCGGAGGCGTCATGGCTATGACCCCCGGCGTGAGCATCACATTCGTCATGATGGCAATGGCGCCATATCACCAGTTTTTCCAACAGGAAAAACACCAGCAGGCCAGCCAGCACTGTGAGTCCTATTGAATGGACATGGTTTGGACCCAGGCCCTCGAATGCACCGGGCAATAAGCGCATGAACGCTGCACCCAGCAATACGCCGGTTGCAAAACTCACCAGGTGGGGAATTAACCGGGTTCGTACAGAATCACTGGCCAACAAGAAGGCGCCCGCCGCCAGGGCACTTAACGCGCCACCCGCCAGGGTAAACAGAATAATCCAGCCTAGAGGTCCCATACCAGGGTATCCAAGGTAATCAGAATGGCCGTCATGCTACTGCCAACGGCGTTGATTTAAAACATTCCCGTCCGCTATTTTTCCAACCAGACCATGCTGGCCATGCGGCCGCATTGGCCATCGCGGCGGTAAGAGAAAAAACGTTGCGGGTCCGATGCAGTACACAGGTCGCCGCCAAATACCCGCTCCAGGCCCAGGCCATTCAGCCGATGCCTGGCAAGACCCGGCAGGTCTGCCTGCCAGCGCCCGGCGGGGTTGGGGACGAAAAATACGGCAGCCCCGGCATCCTGGGCGACAAAGGCCTCGCGCACCTCACCCCCCACTTCAAAGGCCTGCTGGCCAATCCCCGGACCTATCCAGGCGAGTATTTTTGACGGCGGCGCATTCATCATGAACAAGGTGCTTTCCAGCACCCCGGAAAGTAATCCCCGCCATCCTGCGTGGGCCGCTGCCACAGACTGGCCGTTCTGATCACAAAACAGCACGGGCAGACAATCAGCGGTCATGATCGCGCAGACCTGTCCACCTGACAGGGCAACACAAGCATCCGCCTGGACGCCCGCCTGCCAGTCGGCGGCGTTCACCGCCCTGGGACTATGAACCTGGTCCAGCCACAAGGGATCACTATCCAGGCCGGCGGCCCGGGCCAGCAGTTCCCGGTTTGTCGCCACCGCTTCGGGCGCGTCACCAACATGAGCACCCAGGTTCAAGCCCTGGTAGGGCCCGACGCTTACGCCGCCGGTGCGTACAGTGCTAAGGGCCCGCACACCAGCCGGAACCGGCCAGTCAGGCTCGATAAAATACGCCCGTGTCACTCGCCCAATGCCTTCGCGTCCCGCTTCAATTCCTCGAGCAGGGAGACCATGTCCTGGGGAAGTGGTGAACTCCATTCCATGGGCTCACCGGTAACCGGGTGCTCAAATCCAAGCCGGGCGGCATGCAGGGCCTGGCGATGGAATCCACGCAGGGCATTGGCAAACTGCTCGCTGGCCCTGGCGGGCATCCGCAAGCGGCCGCCGTATACCGGATCACCCACCAGCGGATAGCGCAGGTGGGCCATGTGCACGCGAATCTGGTGGGTACGACCTGTTTCCAGTGTCAGGCGGATGTGGGTGTGGGCGCGGAAGCGCTCGATCACCCGGTAATGGGTGACTGAAGGACGTCCACCCTCCCTGACCGTCATCTTGCGGCGGTCAGCGCTGGACCGTCCGATCGGGGCCGAAACCTTTCCGCCGGCAGTCATGACGCCACAGGCAATTGCCTGGTATTCGCGCAAAAAGTCACGCGCCGCCAGGGATCGAGTCAACGCCGTATGGCCTTCAAGACTGGCCGCCACCACCATCAACCCTGTGGTGTCCTTATCCAGGCGATGAATAATTCCTGCTCGAGGCAGTTCAACCAGCCCCGGGCGCAAGTGCAGCAAGGCATTTTGCAGGGTAGACGCCGGATTACCCGCTCCCGGGTGCACCACCAGGCCCGCCTGCTTGTCCACCACGATCAGGTGCTCGTCCTGGTACACCACGTTCAGGGGAATGTTTTCCGGCTCCATCCGGACTTCGGCCTCTCGGGGTGCGTGAATCTTCACCTCCTCGCCGCCAATCACCTTGTCTTTAGGCCTCAACTGACGACCATCCACCAGCACTGAACCGGCCTTAATCCAGCTTTGCAGGCGGCTTCTGGAGTATTCAGGCAGCATTTCCGCCATGGCCTGGTCCAGCCTGGACCCCGCCAGTTCCTCCGGAATCGTCAATTCATGGCTGTGAAACTGTTGCTCGCTCACTCACTACTCACTTCTTGCGGACATCGACCCTGACAAGGGTCGAAGCACCGGTGTAATTAGGCACCCAAAATCCAGTTAAACGCGACGCAAATCCGAGCGAAAAGGTTCTCATCCAGGGTGTCAATCCCGGGTAAACTCTGCTCATCCGATAGATTGGGCACACGGAAGCGGGACATTTTAGGCCCAAGTCGCGAGTTCATGAATAGCCCGGGGACTTCTTTAAGTTATACTGCTCGTTTGCGCCCGGACCGGCAAGCGATGATCAGCTAGCCGTCTCGGAGCCCAACCAACATCTGGAACAGCATCTGATTTCAGGGACACAGTTCGACCTATGCCAGCAAAAAAACTTATCAGCATTTCGCCCTCGCGCTTTCTCATGACTGGCGCCCTGCTCGTGCTGCTGGCAGTGTTTGCCAGCGGTTGCTCTAGCAATAAATACGAGCGAGACAAGGAAGCCGCCGCCGCAACGCTTTATGAACGCGGCAGCAAGTCCATGCGTACCGGCAATTACCAGGCGGCAAGTTTTTACCTGGAACAACTGGAAGCCCGCTTCCCTTTTAGCGATCACAGCAAACAGGCCCAGCTGGACCTGATGTATGTCTACTACAAGAATGATGCGCCCGAGTCAGCCATCGACGCGGCGGATAATTTTATTCGCGAAAACCCGACTCACCCGCGAATCGATTACGCCTACTACATCAAGGGCCTGGTCTACTTTCCCGATGAGCGCGGCTTTCTCGACAAGTTATTCAGAATTGATGACAACAAGCGCCCGCCCAAGGGTCTGGACGATTCGTACCTGGCCTTCGCCACGCTGATCGAGCGATTCCCGGGAAGCGATTACGCCGAGGACTCCAGGGAGCGCATGATTTTCCTGCGCAACCGGCTTGCTCATCACCAGATCTACATTGCCGAGTGGTACGTGCGCAGAGGTTCCTTTATCGCCGCAGCAAACCGGGCACGTCGTGTACTGGAAGAATATAGCGGCTCAACCAGCGCCTACCAGGCAATGGAAATGCTGGCACTGTGTTACGGAAAACTGGGTCTGAAAGATCTGGAATCCGACACCCGTGAATTGATGGCGGCCAACCAGCACCTGAAAGAAAAGCGCAAGCGCCTGCTACCCTAGCGGGCACCGGTACTCAGTCGCCGCTACCTCCCGGGCCAAATCCCGAGGTGATGGGATAACGCCAGTCGCGGCCAAAGGCCCGGCGACTGATGCGAATCCCCGGCGGCGCCTGGCGACGCTTGTACTCGTTGCGCTTGACCATCTCCAGCACCTGTCCAACCGTTTCCCGGTCGTAACCCAGGGCGGCGATTTCATCCACCGACAGGTCTTTCTCGATAAACCCTTCCAGGATGGCATCCAGCACATCGTAGGGAGGCAGCGAATCACTGTCCTTCTGATCCTCGCGTAATTCAGCGGTAGGCTCTCTGTCGATCACCCGTTGGGGAATCGCAGGACTCACCGTATTGCGATACCGGGCCAGTCTGTAGACCAGGGTCTTGCTGCAATCCTTGATGGGAGCAAACCCGCCGGCCATATCCCCGTACAAGGTGGCATAACCCACGGACATCTCGCTCTTGTTGCCAGTGGTGAGCAACATGGCGCCAGTCTTATTGGAAATAGCCATCAGGACCATGCCACGTGATCGCGCCTGGATATTCTCCTCGGTCACATCAGGCTTGCGCCCTTCGAAGACCTCTTCCAGCGCACCCACGGCGGCTTCGAATATCGGCTCGATGGGAATCACGTCATAGCGCACGCCAAGCATCCCGGCCTGCTCCCGGGCATCATCAGAACTCATACTGGCGGTATATCGGCTGGGCATCATGACGGCCCGAACACGGTCCGCGCCCAGGGCGTCCACGGCGATGGCAACCACCAGGCCCGAATCAATGCCGCCGGACAGGCCCAGTACAATACCGGGGAAGCGATGCTTATCAACGTAGTCGCGGGTACCCAGCACCAGGGCCTGGTAAATCGCGGCAATTTTCTCAGGGTTTGGCGCCAGTTCTCCCTGCACGCAAGTCATCGGTTCGCCGGGCGTGAATTCCGCCACAGTGAGACTGGTCTCGAACATGGGCGCCTGGTGCATCAGCTTGCCGCTGCCATCCAGCACCATGGAACTACCGTCGAATAACAGTTCGTCCTGCCCGCCCACCATATTCACGTACACGGTGGCCATCCGGGTGGGAATCACATGACGCTTGAGGGTCTCGATCCGGCTCTCAGGCCTGCCCGTATCGTAGGGCGAACCGTTAATCACCAGCAGAAGATCGGCCCCGGCATCCGCACTTTCCCGTGCCGGCTCCGGCTCCCAGACATCTTCACAAATGGCCAGGCCGACCTTCAGCCCCATGTAGTCAATCACACAGGCTTCGGTCCCCGGTGTGAAATAGCGCTTCTCGTCAAAGACGCCGTAATTGGGAAGGCAACGCTTGCGATAGTTGGCCAGGACTTTGCCGTCCCTGACCAGGCGGGCCGAGTTGTAAATGGTGTCTCCGTCGTATTCCGGATAACCAAATAAAATGCCGATACCGCGAGCGGCATCGGCAATTTTTTCCAGGGCCCGATCCACCTTGCTATGAAAGCCTCGGTGAAACAGCAGGTCCTCAGGCGGGTATCCGGTGACGGACAACTCGGGAAACACCACAAGGTGCGCCCCGAGTTCATCCCTGGCAGTGTTGGCCGCCTCGATCATGGCCTGAACGTTCCCGCTCACATCTCCCACCACCAGGTTCAATTGACCAAGAGCGATACGAATTGTGTCGGTCATCAGACCCTGCCTCCAGCAGCCATGCCCTCCGGGTTACCTGTTATCAGGCGCCCAGGGCCTTGCCCATGGCCGTACCCAGGTCAGCCGGGGAACGCACGGTGCTCACACCGGCGGCCTCCAGAGCAGCAAACTTCTCTTCGGCGGTACCTTTACCACCAGAGATGATTGCGCCGGCATGACCCATGCGCTTGCCTGCCGGTGCAGTCACACCAGCGATGTAGGCAACCACGGGCTTGGTCACGTTTTCCTTGATGAACTGGGCTGCAGCTTCTTCGTCACTGCCGCCGATTTCACCCACCATGATGATGCCTTCGGTCTTGGGATCTTCCTGGAACAACTCCAGGCAATCGATAAAGCCCATACCGCGGATCGGATCACCACCGATACCCACGCAGGTGGTCTGGCCCAGGCCGTTGGTCGTGGTCTGGTACACCGCCTCATAGGTCAGGGTGCCGGAACGCGAAACCACGCCGACCCTGCCAGGCTTGTGAATGAAGCCGGGCATGATGCCGATCTTGCTTTCGCCGGGGGTGATGATGCCGGGGCAGTTCGGGCCGATCAGGCGGCAGTCGTAGCTCGCCAGGGCGGCCTTGACCTTCACCATATCGTTCACCGGAATACCCTCGGTGATGCATACAACCAGCTTGGCGCCGCCATCGGCAGCTTCCAGGATGGCATCCGCGGCAAATGCTGCGGGCACGTAGATCATGCTGACTTCAGCGCCGGTTTCCCTCACTGCATCATGCACCGTATCGAACACGGGCAGACCCAAATGCTTCTCACCGCCACGACCGGGGGTCACGCCGCCAACCAGCGGCGTGCCATAGGCCAGGCACTGTTCGGAATGGAAGGTACCCTGCTTGCCGGTGAAGCCCTGGCATATAACCTTGGTGTTCTTGTTTACTAAAATACTCATTACTCTGCCCCTTTAAGCCGCAGCGGCGACGGCTTTCTTGGCCGCGTCGGTTAGATCGTCGGCAGCGATAATATCCAGACCACTCTCAGCCAGCAGCTTCCTGCCTGCATCGACATTGGTACCCTCGAGGCGAACCACCACCGGCACCTTGACGCCGACTTCCTTCACCGCCGAGATAATTCCCTCGGCAATCAGGTCGCAGCGAACGATGCCGCCGAAGATGTTCACCAGGATGGTGCTCACACTGGGATTGGACAGAATAAGCTTGAAGGCAAAGGCCACGCGTTCTGCTGTAGCGCCGCCACCCACGTCCAGGAAGTTAGCGGGATCACCGCCATACAACTTGATAACGTCCATGGTGGCCATGGCCAAACCGGCACCGTTCACCATGCAGGCAATGTTGCCGTCCAGCGAGATGTAGTTAAGACCCTGTTCATGGGCCTCGTTCTCTTTCTCGTCTTCCTGGCTGGCATCACGCCATTCGACCAGCCTGGGCTGACGGAACAGAGCGTTGGCCTCAATATTGATCTTGGCGTCCAGGGCCATCACATCACCAGAACCGGTGACGATCAGCGGGTTGATTTCCACCAGGCCGGCATCCTGTTCCATGAACAGTCTGTACAGGTTCTGGGTAATCTTGCCGAACTGCTTGAGCTGGTCCTTTTCAAGGCCCAGGCCAAAGCCCAGCAGACGTGACTGATAAGGCATCAGGCCGGCAGCCGGATCCACCGCAACAGTGAAAATCCGCTCCGGGGTCTTGGCGGCCACTTCTTCGATATCCATGCCGCCGTCGGCGGATGCCATGAACACCACGCGCTCCTGGGCGCGATCCACCAACATGCTCAGATACAGCTCGCGCTTGATATCAGAGCCGCACTCGACGATCACCGAATTGATCGGCAGACCCTCGGGGCCGGTTTGATGGGTGATCAGTCGCTTGCCGAGCATGTCGACAGTAGCCTGGCGTACCTCGTCAAGAGTGCGAACCAGCTTTACGCCGCCGCCCTTGCCGCGTCCGCCAGCGTGGACCTGTGCCTTGACTACCCAAAGTTCCCCGCCGAGTTTCTTGGCTGCATCAACAGCCTCATCGGGGGTGGTGGCCGGAAAACCGTTAGGCACCGGAATTGAGTAATCGCGAAATAATTGTTTGGATTGATATTCGTGAAGGTTCATGCCGTCCTCTGGAGGGTGTGGGCAAAGACCCGGTATTTTGGAGCAAAGCCCATTGATTCGCAAAATTTTGGAGTAAGTACTTGGTGGCACCAACCACCATAGCCTTTTACAATCCGGAGATTGCATGAACAACAGGTCAATCACTATGCGTAAGTCCCGCAACCAGGACCCAACGAACGCGCATTCCGGGGAGCCAGGCAGGCTGCATTCCCTGATGGGTGACGATGCCGACCTGTCCTGGCGGCTGCTGCAAATTCTCAATGGCTACCGGGTCGTCGCCTCGCTAATCCTGCTGGCGCTGTTCTTCGGTGTCGCCGACCTCAACCTGGTAGGCGGGAAAGACCCACTGACCTTCCTGACCGCTGCAGTTGGCTTGGGACTGCTGGGCGCAATCAACGCCGGATTTGTATATCGTCGCTGGCCCGGCCTGGGTACCCAGGCGGCAGTCCAGACCCTGATAGACGTTACCTGCATCACTATCATTGCCCACACTAGCGGGGGCGTGGACAGCGGACTGGCCAACCTGTTGATGGTTACTGTGGGCGGCGCAGCCCTGGTGCTGCGTCGGCGGGGGGCGTTGCTGGCTGCGGCCATATCGACCCTTGCGGTGCTGGCCCAGCAGGCGCTGATCCTGGCCCAGGGCGCCGCATCCAGTTCCAGCTTCGTCTCGGCGGGCTTGCTGGGAATCCTGCTGTTCCTGGTGGCCCTGGCCGCCCAACCCCTGGCGGTCAGGTTGCGAGCCAGTGAAGCCCTGGCTCGCCAGCGCGGTTTCGACCTGGCCAATTTATCCCAGCTGAATCACTACATCATCCAGAATTTGCGCGAAAGCATCCTGGTACTGGACGAGGACGAGAGTATTCGACTGGTTAATAATTCGGCGGCAAGACTGCTTGGACTGCCAGACACTTCCAGCCGCGCGCACCTTTCCCTGGTGTCACTGGAACTGCTTGATTTGGTCCGACGATGGCGCAAACGGGGCGGAAATGAATCCCACTCCGAACAATTCATGGCATCAGACAACGCCACCCTGATCAACGCCCACTTTGCCGCCATCGACAATCCCCAGACCGGCGCGTTGTTGATTTTCCTGGAAGACGCCAGCCTGTTCGCGGAAAAAGTGCAGCAATCCAAGCTGGCCTCCCTGGGCAGGCTCAGCGCCAGCATCGCTCATGAAATTCGCAATCCGGTGGGCGCCATGAGCCATGCCGGACAGTTGCTGGCCGAGTCTCCCGCCCTGGGGCCGGATGAACGGCGCCTGACAGAAATCATTCATACCAACGCGAACCGGATTAGCAGCATCGTGGAGAACGTGCTGCAACTGTCCCGCCGAGACAAGACCACGCCTGAGAGGCTCAATCTGGAAGACTGGCTGGGAGAATTCGCAGGCGCCTTCGCCAAGGAAATGCAGCTCAGCGGCGACTGGATGAAAATTCCCGCGGTCAGTTCGCCTACAGAAATCCTCATGGACCCCTCCCACCTGGAGCAAGTGCTGTGGAATCTGTGCGAAAACGCCTTGAAGTACGGTGCCAGTGAGGATGGCCGGGTGCAGTTAAAGATCCGCACGGGCCGGGTTCCCAACAGTGGTCGACCGTTCCTGGAAATCCAGGACAGCGGACCCGGGGTGCCGGAGGCCGCCAGGGAGCAGCTTTTCGAGCCATTCTTCACCGCCGGCCAGGAAGGCACGGGGCTGGGACTTTTCATCTGTCGGGAGCTGTGCGAGTGTAACCGCGCGACCCTGATATACCTGCCGGCAATAGATGGCGGCAGCATATTCCGCATTATTTTCACCGATCCGCAACGTTGGGATAAGCAAGAACAATGAACAAGCCTTCGGTACTGGTCGTCGATGACGAACCCGATATTCGGGAACTGTTGTCCATGACCCTCAGGCGCATGGACATGGAACCCGTGGCTGCGGCTAACGTAGCCCAGGCCAAGCAGGCCCTGCGGGCACACAAGTTCCAGCTCTGCCTGACGGACATGCAGATGCCCGACGGCAACGGGCTGGACCTGGTGGAATGGATGCAGCAAGCCGTGCCCGAGGTGCCAGTGGCGGTGATCACCGCCCACGGCAACGTGGAAGCCGCGGTGCGCGCACTGAAGCTGGGCGCCTTTGATTTTGTCTCCAAGCCGGTGAACCTGGGCGACCTGCGTAACCTGGTCGGGGCAGCCATCAAGGTGCAAGGCGCCGGGGATACCCTGGCCATGAAAGGCCTGCTGGGCATGTCACCGGTGATTAACCGGGTCCGGGAAATGATAGACAAGGTATCGCGCAGCCAGGCGCCGGTGCATATCTGCGGCGAATCCGGCACCGGAAAGGAACTGGTGGCCAAGCTTATTCACCAGCAAGGCCCCCGGGCAGCCAGGCCCTTCGTGCCGGTGAACTGCGGCGCGATTCCCACGGAACTCATGGAAAGCGAATTCTTCGGTCACAAGAAAGGCTCCTTCACCGGGGCTGTAGCGGACAAGGAAGGACTGTTCACCACAGCCGAAGGTGGCACCTTGTTCCTGGACGAGATCGCCGACCTGTCCCTGCCCATGCAGGTGAAGCTGTTGCGAGTGATACAGGAACGCTCTGTACGGCCGGTGGGTGAAACACGGGAAATCCCGGTGGATGTGCGGATTCTCAGCGCCACCCACAAGGATCTTGCCAACGAGGTGGCCCAGGGCCGCTTCCGGGAGGATTTGTTCTATCGTATTAATGTCATCGAACTGATGGTGCCGCCACTGCGCGCCCGGGGTGATGACATCCTGTTGCTGGCAGACAGCATCGCCGACAGGCTTGCTCACAACATGGATATGCGCCCACCAGAATTATCAGAAGATGCCAGGGTGGCGCTGATGGGCTATCGGTTCCCGGGCAACGTGCGTGAACTGGAGAACATCCTGGAAAGAGCCATCACCATGTGTGCCGGCGGAAAGATCCGGGGAAGCGATCTGCACCTGCGGGCCGAGGCAGGCAACGGATCTCCCGTGGAGGACCCGACCCAGACCGATCCCCAGATTCTTCCTCACGATGCCACCCAGGACCTGAGCCAGGACGAGACACTGGAAGGCAAGATGGAAGACATGGAGCGCGAAGCCATCACCCGTGCCCTGGAGCAAACCCGCTATAACAAGACGGCAGCAGCCAAGTTGCTGGGCATCAGTTTCCGGGCCCTGCGCTATCGAATCAAAAAGCTGGGGATGGAATAGAAAGGATGGATCGAGCCCACCTACTGGTCGCAGTAGGGTGCATTTCGTGAACTAATTGGGCCTTCCTGGGCACCAGCTTTTTCGTTTCTCGTAGGGTGCACTTTGTGCACCAATTGGGACTGGTCGCAGATTACAGTGCCGGTCGATCAAGTTGTTCTTTGCGTGGATCAAGCAGAACCTGAAGATCACGGCCTTCCTGGCCACCGCCTTTTTCATTTCCCATAGGGTGCACTTTGTGCACCAATTCGCGCT
>Ga0102814_10002494_pt1 | contig 12411 bp, 9 predicted proteins | sample ColrivemetaGS741_FD_79112 | JGI IMG/M metagenome (GOLD analysis project Ga0102814, IMG submission 79112) | Estuarine microbial communities from the Columbia River estuary - Flood tide ETM metaG S.741 | ecosystem: Environmental > Aquatic > Marine > Intertidal zone > Estuary | place: USA: Columbia... | reverse complement strand
TGCTGGATAGGATAGATCTCGGGACACCAGTGCGGGCTTTTCTCGAACCAATCTCAGAGGTTGGGCATTGGATTTCATTGCTGCGTATGGAGCATCTTCTGGATCAAGGGTTTCGATCACTTTCTACGGGTGAAACTAGGAAAGTGATGTTGATTCGAGCCTTGCAGGCAAAACCGGATTTATTGATATTGGATGAACCTCTAGAGGGTTTAGACCAAGTCAGTCGCCGGGTTGTGAGTGAGGGCTTGGCTCAACTTAAATACAATGGCCAAGCTATAATCTGGGTGGCTAACCGCCTCGATGAAATTCCTGACTGGATTACCCATATTGCATTTATGCACGATGCCAAATTGTTAGTGCAAGGAACAAAAGAGGACGTTATTGCATCGCCAGAAGTCATCGGCTTGCTGCATTTTGATCAAGCATTGCCCGACTTTCCGCCGCCACCTAAAGGCCGCAAAGTGCTTCCTAATCACCAAGCGTTAGTTGAAATGACGGACGTTTCTATTGTTTATGGCGAGCGTGTACTTTTTGAAGGTTTGAACTGGTGTATTAAACCAGGAGAGCATTGGGCGATTGAAGGTCCAAACGGTAGTGGTAAGACAAGTTTACTGCAGCTGATTACCGGCGATAATCCTCAGTGTTACCGAAACCAGTTGATGGTATTCGGAATGAGGCGTGGGTCGGGTGAAACTATCTGGGATATTAAGCAGCATATCGGTTTGGTTTCTGCTTCGTTGCAATGGGACTATCGCGCGAGCACTAATGTTCTGAGCACGGTTATCTCGGGGCTTTATGACAGTATTGGGTTGTATAGGGCAACGGGAGATGTTGACAAGCAGCTAGCTCTGCAGTGGTTAGAGGTTATAGGTTTACGCCACCGAGCTAATCAAAGTTTGCAACATCTGTCTTATGGCGAACAACGCTTAGTGTTAATTGCTCGGGCACTTATTAAGCAACCTGCTCTTTTGATTCTGGACGAGCCTTGCCAGGGGCTAGATGACCCAAGTCGCCATCTTGTTCTTGCTTTCTTGCAGCGTCTTGCGGTGCAGAGAATGATAACCTTGTTATATGTGACACATCAGCCCAAGGAAATTCCTGAGGCGTTTGTTCGTAGATTGGAATTTGATGGCAACAAAACATTACGGATACGAGGTGACATTTAACGCAAAAATGTGGCGACAATCGTCACGAGCACTAGACTAAATAAAATAAGAAGAAGGTAACGGCATTGGCGGTATCGAATATGACTATGCGGGATGGCCGACGATTTAATGTCAGCAAGCGACATAGCCGGCAGCGTTTGGATGTTTCTGAGTTGTCTGTCGGTATGTATGTCGTTGAGCTTGATCGCCCTTGGATTGATTCTCCTTTTTTATTCCAAGGGTTTTTATTAGAAAATGCTGATGACATTATTGCCGTCCAAGATATTTGTAAATGGGTTTATGTTGATGTTGTTGAGGAAGAGTGGGTAGAGGCGGATGTTAATAAGCCTACAGGTGTAAGGCATGCTCAAAAACGATATGTCGATAAAAATCAAATGGCCACACAATTAACGGCCGCCAATAGGACTTATCAATCCACCAAAAAACAAGTTAAGCACTTGCTAGCGAGTGCCCAGCTTGGTCAAGCCCTCAATATGGCCGATGCTAAAGTCGCTGTAAAAGACTGTGTTGATCGAGTTGTAGCGAACCCTAACGCCATACTTTGGTTAACACGCTTAAAACATCAAGATGAATATACGGCTGAGCACTCGGTTAACGTATGTCTGCTCTCGATTGCGTTGGGGCAAAGAATGGGATTAGCGGCCTACGAATTGGAAAATATCGGTATTAGTGGGCTAATGCACGACATTGGCAAAATGAAAGTCCCACCTGAGATTCTGAACAAACCGGATCGACTGGATCCTGAAGAGTTCGCCGAAATGGCACGTCACACCGTCTATGCCAAACAATTGCTAATGGGTCGCTCCGATATCTACCCTGGCGCGGTTGATGTCGCGTATAGCCATCATGAACGTCTGGATGGTAAGGGTTATCCTCGCGGTATCGACTCCAGTAAGATCTCTTTATTTACCCGTATTGTTACTATTGCAGATGCCTATGATGCGATGACTAGTGATCGCTGTTACAAGGTCGGCATGTCATCGATGGAGGCCTTGCAGATTATAAATCGAAATATTGGTACGCAGTTCGATAAAGAAGTCGCTCGTCAGTTTATTGGCATGATTGGTATGTATCCACCGGGTTACCTATTGGAAATGAGCAATGGAGAGGTGGGGATTATTCTATCCGCCGATAAAGGTTACCAGTTGAAGCCGCGCGTGATGATGGTGCTTGATAGAGATAAAAACCCCCAACCTGAAGCTATTATCAACTTAGCAATGAATCCTACTGACGGAGCCGGTCAGCCCTATAAAACTAAAGGTGTCTATCGGAGCGGTCATTTCGGAGTAGATGTCGGAGAGTACACGAAGAAGGGACTAAGAATTCAAGGCTTTGATGAAATGGAATGAGTGCTCGATTTACGGCATGTAAAACAAAAAAGCCGAGTAAATATACTCGGCTTTTTCAATTTACTAGCAGGGATAAATCAATACAGAACTCGAGCACGAATTGTGCCTTCAACTTGTTTGATTTTTTCTAAAGCCAATTCAGATGCGTCAGCAGCAACATCAATGACGACGTAACCTACTTCCTCAACTGTTTGCAGATATTGGCCAGAAATATTGATGCCGTTTTCTGCAAAAATTTGGTTGATCGCATTCATAACACCAGGCACGTTTTTGTGCGTATGCAAAATGCGATGAACATTCGGATTTGACGGCAGAGCAACTTCAGGGAAGTTAACAGATGATGTCGTAGTGCCGTTGTCGCTATATTGAGATAGCTTCTCGCCCACTTCTTTACCGATGTTCTCTTGAGCTTCCAGTGTTGAACCGCCAACGTGTGGCGTCAGAATCACGTTATCAAACTCACGCAGAGGGGTAATAAACTCTTCGTTGTTTGAGCGTGGCTCAACTGGGAACACATCAATCGCAGCACCGATAAGCTTCTTGCTACGCAGAGCATCGGCTAGTGCATCAATATCAACTACAGTTCCGCGTGAAGCATTTAGCAGAATACTGCCTTGCTTCATTTGAGCAAATTGTTCTGCGCCCATCATCCACTTAGTAGCCGCTGTTTCTGGTACATGTAATGAGATTACATCACACATGTTTAACAATTCGTTTAGCGAGCCTACTTGTTTGGCGTTACCAATGGAAAGTTTGGTGACAACATCATAGAAGAAGACTTCCATGCCCATGCTTTCAGCCATAACAGATAGCTGAGTACCAATGCTCCCGTAACCGATGATGCCAAGCTTTTTGCCACGAATTTCGAAAGAATTCTCCGCAGACTTGCTCCAGCCGCCACGATGACACTCAGCATTTTTAGCAGGGACACCGCGCATCAGCATGATGATTTCTGCAATAGATAATTCTGCAACAGAGCGCGTATTAGAATAAGGAGCGTTGAATACTGCTACGCCGCGCTTAGTTGCTGCTTTTAGGTCAACTTGGTTGGTACCAATGCAGAAGCAACCAACAGCAATTAGCTTTTCAGCGGCTTGAAAGATTTCTTCGGTTAGCTGGGTGCGTGAGCGAATGCCAACGAAATGCGCATCTTTGATCGCTTCTTTAAGATCGTCTTCACCGAGAGCTGTCTTCAGGTACTCGATATTGGTGTATCCAGCCGCATTAAGAGTATCGATTGCAGATTGATGCACGCCTTCTAACAAGAGGAACTTGATCTTGCTTTTGTCGAGGGATGTTTGTGCCATTGTGGTACCTATATACAGTAGTAAAACCCGTTTCGAATAGTCAGCTGGGATTACACTTGAAGTGTGATCATTCACTGAAACCATCCGCGAGCAGTTAAAACCGCTCCGAAAATTATGGCGCGTATGCTAGCATAACCGGCAGTTAAAGTGAGCCTCAAAGTCGCCTTTCATCGCGAAGATTACTCATTTTGAGGTGAAGAACATTCATCCAACCGGACAACTCCATGACCACGTTGACACAAGAAGCCCTAATTGAGCAGTTATCAGCGATTGTTGGCACCGATAAGGTGCGAACAGATGCAGATTCGTTAGAAACCTTTGGTAAGGATTGGACCAAGATTTATCCACCAAAGCCTTCTGCGATTGTGTTCCCTAAGACGACTGAGCAAGTGCAAAAGATCGTCCTTCTTGCGAACGAGCAAAGCTTGTCTCTGGTTCCTTCGGGTGGTCGTACCGGCCTCAGCGCTGGCGCCGTTGCGGCCAACGGTGAAGTCGTAATCTCTTTTGATTACATGAATCAAATCAGCGAATTCAATGCCATTGATCGTACTGTTAAATGTGGAGCTGGTGTCGTTACCGAACAGTTGCAAGTTTTTGCTGAAGAGCAGGGTTTATTTTATCCCGTCGATTTTGCGTCTGCAGGGTCGAGCCAACTTGGCGGTAACATTTCTACCAATGCCGGTGGTATTAAAGTTATCCGTTACGGTATGACTCGTGATTGGGTTGCCGGTTTAACGGTTGTGACGGGTAAGGGTGATGTTTTAAACCTGAATAAAGACTTGGTTAAAAACAACACTGGCTACGATATGCGCCAGTTGTTTATTGGCGGAGAGGGCACCCTAGGTTTTATTACAGAAGCGACAATGCGCTTAACTCGTGCCCCTAAAAACCTGACTGTTTTGGTTCTTGGGGTGCCAGAGTTCGATGCGATTATGAGCGTATTAAATACCTTCCAAGGACGGATGGATTTAACTGCTTTTGAGTTTTTCTCCGATAAAGCGATGCGCAAAGTTGTCGCGCGTGGCGATGTGCCTGCGCCATTTGAAACTCCTGCTGAATATTATGCGCTGCTTGAATTTGAAGCGGAAAATGAAGATCACATTAATACCGCTATGGAGATCTTTGAGTACTGTGTAGAGCAAGGCTGGGTGCTAGATGGTGTTATGAGTCAGAGTGAGACTCAAGCAGCTAACTTGTGGCGTTTGCGTGAAGACATCTCTGAAACCATTTCAGAGTGGACGCCGTACAAAAACGATATCTCCGTTGTTGTATCGAAAGTTCCACCTTTCCTGCATGAAATTGAGGAAGTGGTAACCCGCGAGTATCCTGATTTTGAGATTATTTGGTTCGGGCATATCGGCGACGGCAATTTGCATTTGAACATCCTTAAGCCGGATGATTTAGCGAAAGAAGTGTTCTTTCAACGCTGCGCGAAGGTATCTACATGGGTATTCGAAATCGTTGAGAAATATGCCGGTTCAGTTTCTGCTGAGCATGGGGTTGGTTTAACGAAAAAACCATATCTGGAGTATACCCGCTCGAAAGAAGAGTTGGATTATATGCGCGCAGTGAAGCTGGTATTTGATCCTAAGAATGTGATGAATCCTGGTAAGTTAATCGACCTATAAGTGAAAAGCAGATAATAAAAAAGGAGCCATTCGGCTCCTTTTTTATTGTTTCCTATAAGCGATTAGAACAATTGTTCTGGAATAACTTCATTGGTCGAATAATCGCCCGGCGCATTGTTTTTCTCGCTAGGTGAAACCTCAGTAGGCACATCTTCCTGGCGGAAGTATTCGAAAATAGCATTACGTTGACCAGGTCGGGCTAGCTCCCCTGTTTCTGGGTCAATGCGTACGCTGACAATCCCCGGCGGTTGTTCGAATGGATGCTCCGCGACTCCTTCTAGGGCGGTCTTCATATAGTCTACCCATATCGGCAGGGCGGTATTGCTACCGAATGCCCAGCGTCCTAGGGTTTGTGGTTGATCGAAACCAATCCATGTCGTCGTTACCAAATCAGGGCTGAAGCCAGAGAACCAAGCGTCTTTTTGATCATTGGTTGTGCCCGTCTTTCCTGCTAAATCATGACGGTTTAAGGCTAATGCTCGCTTCCCTGTGCCGCGACGAACAACATCTTGTAGCATGCTGACCATTAAGTAATGGATGCGCGGATCCATTACTTGTGCGGCAGGGATTATCGGGAGCGCATCATCTAGCTCTGCTTTTGTTGGTTCAGGAGTTGGCTCAAATGCGTCTATTGCTGTCGGTGCCAAAGCAAATGTATCGGGTTCCTCTGTCGCTATTAAAGGTGCTTCCGCCGGTTGCATGATTTCGGCTTCTGTCGTGTCGTCAGTATCATCACAATCACGGCAGACCACAGCTGGGCGAGCAGTAAATAACCGAGTGCCTTGGTCATCTTCTATACGCTGAATCAAATAAGGCTTAACCGCGTAGCCGCCGTTAGCTAAAACACAATAACCTGTTGCTAGTTCCATCGGTGTTACGGCCGAAGAACCCAAGGCGAGCGATAAATCGTTGTTCAGCTTTTTTCCATCAAATCCAAACGGTTCTACATAGCGAATCGCAGTGCGGGTTCCTATTTGTTTAAGAATACGAATAGAAACCAAATTCTGTGATTTATATAACGCTTCTCGTAATCGAGTAGGGCCGTAAAACTTGCCGTTATGGTTTTCTGGTCGCCAGGTATTTTCTAAACTGGCATCCTCGAAAACAACAGGCGCATCATTAATGATACTCGCCGGAGTGAAACCATTGGCTAAAGCGGCGCTATAGATAAAAGGTTTGAATGCCGATCCTGGCTGCCGCTCAGCTTGAATGACACGGTTGAATTTATTAGCACTGAAGGAAAAGCCGCCCACTAAAGCTTCGATGCCACCATCATTGGGATTTAGAGAGACGATCGCCCCTTCAGCTTTAGGCATTTGGCCTAGCTCTAATCCATTAGCTGTTTTTTGTAGCCAGATTTTTTGGCCTATAGAAACGACTTCTAATGCGTTTTTGGGATCTTGGCCAACGCTGTCGACAGATAAATAGGGGCGAGCCCAAGTCATCCCTGAGAAAGGCAACCATAGAAAGCCATTATCGCTGTAGGTCCAAGCGCCATCTTTGCGCACATCGGCAACAATCGCGGGAGTTAGCAAGCCGAAGTCGCCTTGCTGGCGGATGTAGTTATCCCATTCTTCTAATGTACTCGGCCAGTCGATATCGAAACGTGAATCGGCTGCGGCAAACCACTCTCGTAGAAGAGGGTTGTCATTCTCTGGAGTCAATTCGACTAATGAAAACTCTGGCTCTGAGCGACGATATCCGTGTTCTCTATCATAGTTGATAAGCCCTTGCTGCAGCGCTTTGCTGGCAGCAGTTTGGCGCTTGGAATTGACCGTTGTGTAAACACTGTAACCGCCGGTATAAGCCTGATCCCCAAAACGATCGACCATCTCTTGGCGTACCATTTCTGCAATATATGGCGCATCTACTTCTGTGGTTGGTCCATGGTAGCGGGCAACATCCGGTTCACGTAATGCTTGTTGGAATTCTTCTTCGCTAATTTTATCGAGGTTACGCATACGCGCTAATACGTAGTTGCGACGATCGACTGCTCGCTTGGGGCTGTTGATCGGGTTTGCTGCCGATGGCGCTTGAGGCAATCCGGCTATCATAGCCAACTGGGCCAGTGATAGATCTTTAATTGAACGACCGTAATAGACTTGAGCTGCCGCTTCGATGCCGTAGGCGCGTTTACCGAGATAAATTTTATTAATATAGAGCTCTAAAATCTCCTCTTTGCTCAGTGATTGCTCAATTTTGAGAGCTAGGAGGATCTCTGTGAACTTCCGAGTGAAGGTTTTTTCGCTCGATAAATAATAGTTTTTAGCGACTTGCATTGTAATTGTACTGCCGCCGGACTTCTTTTTGCCCGTACGTACTAATTCTACAGCCGCACGCGTTAGACCTTTTAAGTCAATGCCTGAATGCTCGAAAAAGCCATCATCCTCTGACGCAAGTAACGCTTGAATGAAGAGAGGCGGGGTGTCGGCATAGCTTATTGGATTACGCCGTTTTTCCCCGAATTCGCTGATGAGTAGGCCATCTGAGGCATAAACTCGCAGGGGGGTTTGTAGCTCGATATCACGCAAAGCCTCGGTGTCAGGGAGGTTGGGAACGAGGTAGAGGTAGATGGCCATAATGACCATTCCACAGCCTGCAGCGCTGGACAATACAAGCCAAATAATAAACTTCACAAGCGGGGATGTCTTAGTCATAAGAAAAAGATCGTCGATTCCTTCGGAAAGCTAGGTATGATGCGGGTTGTGGCATTATAAGGCTTTTTTGTTCTTTTAATAGGATTGTGCTTATAATGACTTCGACTATATAGGATCTGAGTGAGCTTGTGCATGCAAGCTCGCGAATTTGATGGGGATTTTGTCGTGCTGGCTAGCCTGTTTAACAAGAAAAATAAGGCGCTTCTGGGCGTGGACATAAGCTCAACGTCAGTCAAAGTGCTCGAGCTCAGCCGTCAAGGCGATCGCTATCAGGTGGAAGCCTATGCGACAGAGCCTCTCCCGCTCAATGCGGTTGTAGAGCAGAGTATTAGCAATGACGAAGCGGTAGGTGAAGCAATTCGTAAAGCAATTGCTCGTTCGCGCACGAGTGCAAAAGCAGCAGCCATTGCGGTTGCTGGCTCAGCGGTGATTACTAAAACCGTTCATATGAGTGCGACTCTTAAAGACGATGAGATGGATTTTCAGATTCGCGCAGAGGCGGATCAGTATATTCCATACCCTCTCGAAGAGGTCGCGCTTGATTGGGAAATTCAAGGCCCATCAGAAGGATTAGCCGATATGGTTGATGTCCTTTTGGCTGCTTGTCGCTCTGAAACCGTTGATCGTCGTAAAGACGCAGTCGAATATGCCGGTATTTCGGTAGAGCGCGTCGACGTTGAAGCATTTTGCACAGAGCGTGCCTTTGCTCTCTTGGGAGCGCAGGTTGTTGGTGAAGATGTGGAGACCGTCGCAGTTCTTGATATTGGCGCGACCATGACCACGCTTAGTGTTCTTCATGAAGGGAAATCAATTTACACTCGCGAACAGTTGTTCGGGGGGAAGCAATTGACGGAAGACATCAAAAGACGTTACGGCTTGTCGGATGAAGAAGCGCAGCGTGCAAAAATAGAAGGCGGTGTTCCTGATGATTATGAATCTGAAGTCTTAGATCCATTTCGCCAGTCGGTTGTGCAGCAAGTGAGTCGTTCATTGCAATTTTTCTATTCATCAAGTCAATTTAATGATGTCGACTGTATTGTTTTAGCAGGTGGTACGTCAGCGATTGCTGGATTGGCTGATAGAGTTCAAGAAACTCTGGGTATCCCTACCGTGGTGGCAAATCCTTTCGTTAGCATGACGCTGTCGCAAAAGGTAAATGCGAATTTGTTAAATAGTGATGCACCTTCTCTAATGATTGCGGCAGGATTGGCATTAAGGAGTTTTGATTAATGACTAAAATCAACCTCCTTCCTTGGCGTGAAGAGCGCCGCGAAGAGCGCCAAAAACAATTTTACATGGTTCTAGCGCTAGTTGTTGCTGCTGCTATCGGTGTTGGGTTTTTGATTAGCAATTATTATTCTGATCAAATTTCTAGCCAGCGTTTACGTAATGACTTTCTAACTAAAGAGATTCGAGTACTCGACGCAAAAATCGATGAGATTAAGGCGCTACGCGATACCCGCAAACAATTGATTGAACGTATGGAGTTGATTCAGGCTCTGCAGGGCAATCGACCGATTATTGTACGTATTTTTGATGAGCTAGCGCGCTCTGTTCCTGATGATCTCTATTTTACCGCTGTGTCTGTTAAAGGGACCGTTGTAACCGTCAAAGGTATTGCTAAGTCGAACAACCGTGTTTCGTCGCTAATGCGCAACTTTGATCAATCCCCATGGTTTGCTAATCCGTCGTTATTGAAGGTCCAAGCTAAAGGTGAAGGCGTTAACGAATTTGAGATAGTTATGACCCGGGTTGAGCCTAAGTCAGCAGAGGAGCAAGACTGATATGGCTGATGGTACAGAAAATAAAAGCTTCATGGCGAAGCTAAACGAAATCCAATTAGATGATATTAATAATATTGATTGGAATAATACTGGCTCCTGGCCGCTACTAGGAAAAGTAGCACTCAGCGTTGTTCTATTTGTCGCTGTCTGTGCCGGTATGTATTTTCTAATGGTGCAGGAAGATACGCTTGCGCTAGATAGAGAGCAAAAAAAGGAACTAGCTCTAAAGAAAGACTTTGAGTCGAAAGCATTCCGCGTTGCTAATTTGGCCGAATATAAGGCGCAAATGGCGGAGATGGAATTCAGCTTTGGGTCACTATTGAAGCAATTACCGCGCGATACAGAAGTACCGGGCTTGATTGATGATATTAGCGCTGCCGCTTTAAATGCAGGATTGCAGTTGAATGCAATCGATCCGCAAAAAATGCAGAAAACGGAATTCTATAACGAGTTGCCAATCGATATTGAAGTGGTGGGTGACTACCACGAGATGGGTGCATTTGTTTCTGGAGTTGCTTCGTTGCCACGTATTGTGACTTTGCATGACTTTAGTGTTGAGCGTAAGAACAATAGCAGCGATTTAAGCATGAAGATTCTTGCTAAAACGTATCAGTACGGCGGAGACGAAAAAGGTGAGTAGCATGCGTACAATTTTAACGGCACTTTGTGTTGCTTCTGTGGCGTTGCTGTCGGGTTGTAACTCATCGGTTGATAACAGCGATTTACAGAGCTTTGTCGACGGTGTTATGGCAAAGCCACGAGGCCGTGTAGAGCCGATCCCTGTTTTTAAGCCCTACGAATTTTTTAATTACAGTGCTGCTGGCATGCGCTCACCGTTTCAATTGCCAATGATGCCGGATGCTCAAGTTATTGTTTCTGGTCAGGGTTCGGTAAAACCAGATTTGAATAGACCAAAGCAGTTTTTAGAGCAGTTTGCCATCGGCACATTGTCTATGGTCGGAACCTTGCAAAAACCAGATGGTGAATTGTGGGCACTGGTTCGGGATTCGGATGGTGGTGTTGTTCGTGTAAAAGAAGGATATTACATGGGACAAAATCACGGTCGTGTAACTTCGATTAGTGAGTATGGAATTAACGTGGTTGAAATTGTGCCTAATGGTCTTGGCGGCTGGTTAGAACGCCCAAGAACGTTAGCCCTTGAAGGATTGGCTGGAGAATAACTATGAAAATAATTAAGGGCTTACGTCGGGCTGTATTCGCGGTGCCGGCAATGTTATTGCTGATGTCTGCTGATGCCTTGGCTGTCACACTGAAAGACATAAAATTTTCAACCATGGCGGGTGATATTACCGAGATCGCGTTGGAGTTTGATGGGGCGCCGCCAGAAGTTAGTGGTTACACCATTGAGAAGCCTGCACGTATCGCAATTGACTTACCAGGTGTGCAGAGTGCTCTACAAACCAAGCGTCATGAAATTGGTAACGGTAATGCGCGCAGTGCGACCATTGTGGCGACTAAAGATCGTGCGCGTCTCGTAGTGAATTTAACTCAGTTGGCGGCTTACACAACAACAGCCAACGGCAATACCTTACTTGTTCGAATCGGAGAGCGTTCGGAAGAGAAAGTATTCGCTGGAAACACAGTTACCAGTGCTTCAGGCGCTTCAGTTAGTCCTGCTAGCGATATGAAAGTCGTTAACGTTGATTTCCGTCGTGGAGAGCTAGGTGAGGGTCAAATTCAGATCATGCTGAACGATGCGCGAGCGTCTGCCAACATACGTCGTGAAGGTTCAAAAATTATTGCAGATTTAAGTGGCGTGCGTTTACCTGATGTATTAAGCCGTCGACTTGATGTCACTGATTTCGCCACGCCCGTTAAATATGTTGATGCGCGTCGTGAAGATGGCGTAACGCGTATTGTGATTGAGCCGACTTCGGATAACTTTGAGTATTTGGCCTATCAAACCGATAAATTGTTATCGATCAACGTATCTGAGCCACCAAAAGATCAAAAAGAAGCACAGAAGAAGCAATTTCCATTTACCGGTGAAAAGCTATCTCTTAACTTCCAAAATATCGAAGTTCGCGCTGTGTTGCAGTTGATTGCGGACTTCACTGGTTTGAACTTAGTTGCCTCAGATTCAGTGCAGGGGGCGATTACGCTGCGTTTGCAGAATGTGCCTTGAGATCAAGCATTGGATTTAGTGCTAAAAACCAAAGGTTTAGGGCAGCGTCAAATGGGCTCTGTGCTCTTGATTGCACCAGCGGCTGAAATTGCTGCGCGTGAAAAAGTGGAGCTCGAAGCGGTTCGTCAAGTTGAAGAGCTGGCACCGTTAGTCACGGAATACATGCAGCTTAAATATGCCAAAGCATCTGTACTGGCTACATTGTTGACGTCGGAGCAAGGTTTGTTGTCAGAGCGCGGTACTGCGGTAGTTGATGAACGTACCAATACATTGCTAATGAAAGACACCTCTGCAAACTTAGAAAAAGTACGCGAAGCTATCATTATGCTGGACGTTCCTGTTCGCCAAGTGCTGATTGAAGCTCGCATTGTGGT
>Ga0102814_10002492_pt1 | contig 12412 bp, 14 predicted proteins | sample ColrivemetaGS741_FD_79112 | JGI IMG/M metagenome (GOLD analysis project Ga0102814, IMG submission 79112) | Estuarine microbial communities from the Columbia River estuary - Flood tide ETM metaG S.741 | ecosystem: Environmental > Aquatic > Marine > Intertidal zone > Estuary | place: USA... | reverse complement strand
CGGAAAACACGTGTCGCGTCGGTTGCCGCAAAGAGATTATCGGCATCCAGATTATCCGCGCCGAGATCCGCATTGTCGGAAACATAGTAGTCGATCCAGTCGGTTTGGCCAGTCGGTTTGGATCGTCACGCCGTCGACTTCTGTGATGGTCTGGCCGCGCACAGCATGCACGAATTCTGGGGTGCCGTCTTCAAAGTTGACTACAAGCGCGTCGTCGCTATCGGTGAGGTCAATGGTGCCTGCGTCAGAGTTGGAGGCCAAAGCGTTGCCCGTCACTGAGAGCACCAAGACATCAACGCCTTCGCCGCCATCAACGCTCGCGCCAAAGCCAAAGCTGATGTTGTCGCCGCCAGCGCCCGCCTCGATTTTGATCTCAAGGTTGGTTTCGTCACTTGCGTCAATCTGATCGCGCTCGTCAGTGCCAAGGACCGTTGGAGCGACAGCAAAATCGACGTCGTCAAAGGTTGTGGTCGACGTCTCGCCATTGGTTGTGGTTAGGATCGTCGTTGGCCCCGACACATAGTCAGGGTCAGAATCGCCTGTATCAGGATCAGGTGTTTCGCCCAAATCTGGGTCAGTTTCGGTATCTGGGACCGCACCAGTTTCATCAATCGGGTCAGATTCGTCACCGTAGCCCATAAAGGCGTCGATGATCCCGTAGCCCACGAAAGCCATAATTAAATAATCAAAATACATAGCGACAAGTCTCTCTCATAGGTGCAAAATGGTGTTAACAATCTATAAAACACGACAATCGGATCAATTTAAGGCGGCTTTGTGATCTTTTGCAGAGGGCCGTAACGTCAAGATATCTGCGACATGCCGCGTTGAGTTGTTTGCGCTCACGCAAAATAGTTGGGTGAAAGGCGACAATTTGACCACGCAAGGCGGTTGCGACGATGCAAACGCTCTGCTACATCGGCCCTGATTTTGCTGTCCTGACGTAATTGTGAGGATGAGACTAAGCTGCCCTCCTGTCACCGCGATCTGGTGGTGGGACTGGGCCTGAGACATCGGAAGGGTGGACGTGTCTGAAACAGTAGGAGTTTCCACAAGCATCGCTGCGCGCTATGCGACAGCCGTGTTTGATCTGGCCGTAGAAGGCAAAGCGCTACCAGCGCTTGAAAAGGATGTAGACGTACTTGACGCCGCAATGGCTGAAAGCGCGGATCTGCGGACTTTGCTTTCATCGCCATTGTACAGCCGCGACGAACAGGAAACAGCGATCAGCGCTGTTGCCAAAAAGATGAAGTTGTCCAAGACAACAGTCAATGTTCTTGCGCTTCTTGCGCAAAAGCGTCGCTTGTTTGTGTTGCCACAACTTGTGTCGTCGCTGCGCGATTTGATCGCCACCCATAAGGGTGAAGTGACCGCAGAAGTAACATCTGCGAAAGAGCTTACCAAGGCGCAAGCCGACAAGCTCGCAAAAACACTCAAGGCGCAAATTGGCGCCGACGTGAAAATCAAAGCGATCGTTGATGAAAGCATCATCGGCGGTCTTATTGTAAAAGTTGGGTCGAAGATGATCGATACGTCGATCAAATCCAAGCTCAATGCTCTCCAGAACACAATGAAAGAGGTCGGATAACATGGCGATCCAAGCGTCTGAAATCTCTGCGATCCTTAAGGACCAGATCAAGAACTTTGGCCAAGAGGCCGAAGTGGCCGAAGTTGGCCGCGTGCTTTCCGTCGGTGACGGTATTGCGCGTGTATACGGTTTGGACAATGTCCAAGCGGGTGAAATGGTCGAATTCCCAGGTGGTATTCGCGGCATGGCCTTGAACTTAGAGGCTGACAACGTTGGTGTTGTTATCTTCGGTTCCGACCGTGACATTAAAGAAGGTGACGTTGTGAAGCGCACCAAGTCCATCGTGGACGTTCCAGTTGGTGACGAGCTTTTGGGCCGCGTTGTTGACGGTCTTGGTAACCCACTTGACGGCAAAGGCCCAATCAAGGCCAAGAAGCGTGCGGTTGCTGACTCTAAGGCGCCAGGCATTATCCCACGTAAATCGGTTCACGAGCCAATGGCGACTGGTCTGAAATCCGTAGACTCCATGATCCCAGTTGGCCGTGGCCAGCGCGAATTGATCATTGGTGACCGTCAGACAGGTAAAACAGCGATCGCGCTCGACACGATCCTGAACCAGAAGTCTTACAACGACGCTGCGAAAACCGAAGGCGAAAAGCTGTACTGCGTATACGTCGCAATCGGCCAGAAGCGTTCGACTGTTGCCCAGTTAGTTAAGAAACTCGAAGAGTCCAGCGCGATTGAATATACAATCGTTGTTGCTGCGACCGCTTCCGATCCAGCACCGATGCAGTTCCTTGCACCATACGCTGCGACTGCGATGGCAGAGCACTTCCGTGACAATGGCCGCCACGCATTGATCATCTATGATGACCTTTCCAAGCAGGCTGTGTCCTACCGCCAGATGTCGCTTTTGCTTCGACGTCCACCAGGGCGTGAAGCTTACCCAGGTGACGTTTTCTATCTTCACTCGCGTTTGCTTGAGCGTTCTGCGAAGCTTAACGAAGACAATGGTTCCGGCTCTTTGACAGCGCTGCCAATCATTGAAACTCAGGGCGGCGACGTTTCTGCGTTTATTCCTACAAACGTGATTTCGATCACTGACGGTCAGATCTTCTTGGAAACTGAATTGTTCTTCCAAGGTATCCGCCCAGCTGTGAACACAGGTCTGTCCGTTTCCCGCGTTGGTTCCGCCGCGCAGACAAACGCGATGAAATCTGTTGCTGGTCCGGTTAAGCTTGAGCTTGCTCAGTACCGCGAAATGGCTGCGTTTGCGCAGTTTGGTTCTGATCTTGATGCGTCCACACAGCAGTTGCTGAACCGTGGTGCACGTCTGACCGAGCTTATGAAGCAGCCACAGTATTCACCACTGTCCAACGCCGAGATCGTCTGCGTCATCTATGCAGGCACCAAGGGTTACCTTGATAAGATCGCCGTAAAGGATGTTGGTCGTTTTGAAGCTGGTTTGCTTAAGCACCTGCGCACAAACGGCAAGGCTGTGCTTGAGATGATCACAAAAGAAGATCCAAAGATCAAAGGTGAGGCAGAAGACAAGATCAAGGCCGCTATTGACGCGTTCGCCAAAGATTTCGCCTGAACCCTTTCTTGAGAGAAGGAGACTTAGCTAATGCCTAGTCTTAAGGACCTTAAAACACGGATCGCGTCGGTCAAATCGACCCGCAAGATCACAAAGGCGATGCAGATGGTCGCGGCAGCAAAATTGCGCCGCGCCCAAGAAGCAGCCGAGGCGTCCCGCCCTTACACTGAGCGCTTTAATGCGGTCATGGCTGGGCTTGCGTCTGGGTCTGCTGGCTCTGCGGCCGCTCCAAAGTTGCTTTCGGGCACGGGCAGCGATCAGACCCACCTTTTGGTGGTGATGACGGCTGAACGTGGTCTGTGCGGCGGCTTTAACGGCAACATCGCAAAGCTGGCGCGCACACATGCGCAAAAGCTGTTGGCCCAAGGCAAAACGGTGAAAATCGTGACTGTCGGCAAAAAAGGCCGTGACGTAATCAAGCGCGATCTTGGCGCGCACTTTGTCGAGCATGTAGATTTGTCCGCTGTAAAGCGGGTGAGCTACAATAACGCACAAAGCATCGCCAAGGACATCTTGGCAAAGTTTGATGGTGGCGAATTCGATATCGCGACGATCTTCTTTGCACGCTTTGAAAACGTTGTGACCCAATACCCAACCGCCTTGCAGGTTATCCCTGCAAAGTTCGAAGCTGTGGAGGGTTCAGAAGCATCCCTTTACGACTACGAGCCGTCAGAGGATGCCATCTTGGCTGATCTTTTGCCGCGCGGTGTGGCCACGCAGATCTTTGCTGCATTGCTTGAAAACGCCGCATCCGAGCAGGGTGCCCGTATGTCAGCAATGGACAACGCGACACGCAACGCTGGTGACATGATCGACAAGCTGACCATCGAGTTTAACCGCTCGCGTCAGGCGAAGATCACCAACGAGCTGATTGAAATTATTTCGGGCGCGGAAGCGCTCTAAACGGAGAAAACACTTATGGCAAACGCTAAAGGCAAGATCATCCAGATCATCGGCGCCGTCGTTGACGTGCAGTTCGGTAACGACCTGCCACAGATTTTGAACGCGCTGACAACAGACAACAACGGCAAGATGCTGACCATGGAAGTGGCACAGCACCTTGGTGAAAACACAGTGCGCTGTATCGCTATGGACGCAACTGAAGGTCTCGTTCGTGGTCAAGAAGTGACCGACACAGATGCGACAATTCAGGTGCCAGTTGGTGACGCGACACTTGGTCGTATCATGAACGTTGTTGGTGATCCGGTTGACGAAAAAGGCCCGATCCTGACAAAAGAGCGTCGCTCTATTCACGCTGAAGCACCAGCATTCGAGGAGCAGTCCACTGCGTCCGAAGTGCTCGTAACAGGTATAAAAGTTATCGACCTTCTCGCGCCTTACGCGAAGGGCGGTAAAATTGGTCTGTTCGGTGGTGCGGGTGTTGGTAAGACAGTTCTTATTCAGGAATTGATCAACAACATCGCTAAGGTTCACTCTGGCTACTCCGTATTTGCGGGTGTGGGCGAGCGGACACGTGAGGGTAACGACCTTTACTACGAATTCATCGAATCCGGCGTTATCAACGCAGACGATCTGACAAAGTCCAAAGTGGCACTTGTGTACGGTCAGATGAACGAGCCTCCAGGTGCGCGTATGCGTGTTGCTTTGTCAGGTTTGACAATGGCGGAATCGTTCCGTGACCAGTCTGGTACAGACGTTCTGTTCTTCGTGGACAACATCTTCCGCTTTACACAAGCGGGCTCCGAGGTTTCCGCGCTCTTGGGCCGTATTCCTTCCGCTGTGGGCTACCAGCCAACATTGGCGACAGACATGGGCCAGATGCAGGAACGCATTACATCGACAAAGAACGGCTCCATTACATCCGTTCAGGCGATCTACGTACCTGCCGATGACCTTACAGACCCTGCGCCTGCGACGTCCTTTGCTCACTTGGATGCGACAACGGTTCTTAACCGTGCGATCTCCGAGAAGGGTATTTACCCAGCTGTTGACCCGCTCGATTCCACATCGCGTCTTCTTGACCCAGCGATTGTTGGCGAAGAGCACTATGCAGTTGCAAACGATGTTCAGCAGACTCTGCAACGCTACAAGTCGCTTCAGGATATCATCGCGATTTTGGGCATGGACGAATTGTCAGAAGACGACAAGCTGACAGTTACCCGTGCACGTAAGCTCGAAAAGTTCCTGTCGCAGCCGTTCGACGTGGCTCAGGTCTTCACAGGCTCCCCTGGTGTTCAGGTTGCCTTGGAAGACACAATCGCGTCCTTCAAAGCAGTTGTTGCTGGCGAGTACGATCACCTTCCAGAGAACGCCTTCTACATGGTTGGCGGCATCAACGAAGTGATTGCTAAGGCAGAAAAAATGGCGGCAGCTGCCGCGTAAGGAGCCGAAAACATGGCAAACGTACAATTCGATCTTGTCTCTCCAGAGCGCCGCTTGGCCTCTGTTGAGGCGACCGAAGTGCAGATCCCAGGTGCGGATGGCGACATGACAGCTATGGCTAATCATGCGCCAACTATCACCACGTTGCGCCCCGGCGTATTGCGGGTTTTGCATGCTGGCGGGACCGATGAATATGTCGTTTCCGGCGGCTTTGCTGAAATCACGGCGACAACAGTGTCTGTTCTTGCAGAGCAGGCATTGCCACGCGCCGAGATGACGCAAGAGGTCTTTGACGAGATGCTTAGCGAAGCAAAAGAAGCTTATAACTCAGCCAAGGAATTTTTCAAAAACGAACCTGGTCCGGTTGATGATGCAGCAAAACTTTTGGCGGATATGGTTGCCATTGGCGGTCACATTGGCCTCACTGCAAACAACTAAGCGTCGATAAAATGCGTAAAAGGCCTCGCAATGCGGGGCCTTTTTTTCTTTTGTTAACCCTTTTTTTGACAAATTCATGCATTAAAGGCAGTTGAGAGCAGATAAGAAATCGGACCGCAACATGCGTAAAATGGAAAATAACGTCATCGGAATTGATCAGGGCGATGTCGTTCTGTTTTCAGATTTCGAACATGACGGCGAAATGTGGACGGGCGATGGCTCGCGCAATACGCGTATGACTGTGGCATTTTCTGAAAAATACATCGACCGCCCTGTCGTCTACGTCTCGGTGTCGATGCTCGACGCTTCGAGTGAGACCAACATACGTTTTGATGTGCAGGCCGAAGACATTACAAACGCTGGCTTTGTTATCGTGTTTCGGACGTGGGGCGACACAAAGGTCGCCCGCTGTCGCGTGGCGTGGCAGTCAATGGGCGCCGTGCGCGCCGATGACGTCTGGGATCTTTAAGACCGGTACATACCTTCGTAGATTGGACCCAGCGTCTTATGATCGAACAGGGACGAAACGGATGTGCCATTCCATGTGTTCAGGATCGCTTGGGCAAACATCGGTGCGGTTGGCACGATGCGGATATTCGGGCAATTCTTGACCGCATCCGTTGCTTGGATCGTGTCGCTGATCACAAGGTTCTTCATCACAGATTTACCGATACGGTCCACCGCCGGGCCTGAAAGAACGCCGTGCGTGATGTAGGAGTGTACTTCTTTCGCACCGTTTTCCATCAACACTTCGGCAGCTTTACATAGGGTGCCGGCCGTATCGACGATATCGTCCACGATCAGGCAGACGCGGTCTTTCACATCACCGATCACGGTCATTTCAGCCACTTCTCCGGGCTTACCGCGACGTTTGTCCACGATGGAGAGGGGCGCGTTAATACGTTGTGCCAAATCACGCGCACGGGCCACGCCACCGACATCAGGGGACACAACCATCACATCATCCATGTTGCCCTTGAAGTGATGCATCACGTCGAGCGCAAAAACAGGGGAAGCGTAGAGGTTATCGACGGGAATATCAAAGAAACCTTGGATCTGCGTCGCATGTAGATCGAGGGTGAGGATGCGCTCTATGCCTGACTCAACCATCATATTGGCCACGAGTTTCGCGGTGATTGGCGTGCGCGCCTTAGAGCGGCGATCTTGGCGGGCGTAACCGAAGTAGGGGATTACGGCGGTGATACGTGCGGCAGAAGAACGGCGCAGCGCGTCAGCAATGATGAGCAATTCCATCAGATTGTCGTTGGCCGGGTTCGATGTTGGCTGAAGGATATACATATCCTCGCCGCGCACGTTCTCGTAAACCTCGACGAAAATCTCGCCATCGTTGAACCGTTCTACCCGCGCATCGACAAGGCCGACTTTTACGCCACGGTGCATCGACATGCGTGATGCGACGGCTTGGGCGAGAGGCTGGTTGGCATTGCCGGAAATCAGCTTTGGTGCAGTGGTGATGGGCATGGGATGCGGTCCTTTGGCAGAAGGCTAAAGTTTCTGATGCGACAGAATCGTGACGTTGACACCGATTAACACATGGCTACGGTCAGGCAAACAAACAGCATCCCCATTGGAGCAAGAAATGCCACATATCGACTATTTCTTTTCAACATTATCGCCGTTCACCTACCTTAACGGCACCCGTGTCGAAGAGATCGCTGCGAAGAATGGCGCGACGATCACCTATAAACCGATGGATATTATGGCGCTGTTTGCCCGCACGGGCGGCCTGCCGCCGAAAGATCGCCACCCGAACCGTCAGGAATATCGCCTGCAAGACATGCGCCGACGAGCGGCCTTGGCGGGTTTTCCGTTGAATTTAAAGCCCGCTTATTGGCCAACCAATGGCGCACCGTCTGGCTATGCGATCATTGCGGCACAGAATGCGGGAGGCGGTGATTTGGGCAAATTGGTCCATTCCTTTGGCGCGACCTGCTGGGCCAAGGATGAGGATATCGCGACTGATGAGGTGATCCGCGCGTGTCTGGAGGGCGCCGGTTTCGACGCTGGACTGGCTGATAGCGGTCTTTTGACCGGCGCAGAGACCTTTGCGAGCAACCTTGAGGAGGCAGTGTCGCGCGGTGTCTTTGGGGCACCATTCTTTATCACCGACAAGGGCGAACGCCTGTGGGGCCAAGACCGTTTGGACGATCTTGAAGCCGTTTTGAGTGGGAAACTCTGAGGGGCGCTGCCCCCGCAGCAAAGCTGCCCCACGAGGTATTTGGGATCAGAAGAAGCGCTAAGCGCGCAGGATTTGCAGGAACTGGTCCACGCCCTCATTCGTCATTGACCAATCGGTGACAAGGCGGGCGGGGATCATCTCGTCGGGATCACCCGTCGCGGGATCGCCGCCCATTGTGTAATAGACGGCACCTGCCGCCATCAGCCGTTGGTGGTCGCGGCGGGGCAGGTTGACGAAGATCATATTGGCTTGTGGCTCATAGAGGAGCTCGGCGGTGTTGTGACCGCGCAGGCCCTCGGCAAGGCGCGTGCAAGATGCGTTTGCCGATATGGCCATCTCTCGCCAGAGATCGCCTGTGAGGTAGGCTTTCATTTGTGCGGACAAGAAGCGGTGTTTGGAGAACAGATGCCCGCCGCGCTTGCGCCGCAGCTCAAATTCCCATACGAGTTTAGGATCGAAGATGACGCAAGCTTCCACGCCCATCAGGCCGTTTTTCGTGCCGCCGAAGCTGACCACATCAACGCCCGCTTTCCATGTCATTTCCGCCGCCGTGCAGCCAAGCGCCACGAGAGCGTTGCAGAAGCGAGCGCCGTCGAGGTGGACCTTTGAGCCGAACTCGCGGGCGACGTCAGACAGGGCGCGGATTTCATCGACCGTGTGGATCGTACCTTTTTCGGTCACTTGCGTGATGGAAACGGGGCCGCGCTGAGGTCCATGAACGCCGCGTGTCTGCTCGGCCAGCATGGCCGCGCGCAGGGCGTCAGGTGTCATTTTTGCGTCTACAGCGGGGACCAACGTCAGCTTGGCATTTGAGTAGAACTCCGGCGCGTTGCACTCGTCTTCTTGGATGTGTGCCATTGGCGCGCAAAAGATCGTGTCCCACGGATTTGCAAGCGTTGCCAAGAGGATAGCGTTTGCAGCGGTACCCGTCGCGGTCAGGTAAACGGCGGCGTCTGGGGCTTCAAACATGTCGCGCACCATCTGGCGCACCTCTTCCATGATCGGGTCGGCGCCGTAGCCCATGGCGTAGCCAGTGTTCGCGGCGACAAGCGCCTCTAGAACCTTCGGGTGGGCGGGGCCTGCGTTGTCGGATGCGAAATACATTTAGGTTGGCTCCTCGATGATATAGTCGTCCCAGTCGTCTTCATTGACGTCTTTTTCGTTGACCACACGGCCGCGCATGGAGACACCAGCCGCATGCACGGATTCGGCATTGCCAGAGATCAGCGGGTGCCAGTCGAACAGGTCGCGACCCTCGGACACAAGGCGGTAGCCGCAGGTTTTAGGCAGCCAATACATGTTATCTTCCAGCGTCTTAGGTGTCAGTTGAATGCATTCTGGCACGTATTGGCGGCGCAGGGCGTATTTGCTGCATAGGCATGTGGAGCCGTCTAGAAGGCGACAGGACACACGGGTCAAATCGACCTCGCCTGTGTCTTCGTCTTCGAGTTTGTTCAGGCAGCATTTGCCGCAGCCGTCGCATACCGCTTCCCATTCGGGCTTGGTGAAATCGTCCATCGGGACGGTTTTCCAGAACTCTGGGCGCAGGTCATTGCGGGGAATTTCAGACATCGGCGAGTATTTCCCTTGCGCGGGCGCAGTCGGCGTCCATTTGGGTGATGAGTGCGTCTAACCCGTCGAATTTCAGCTCTGGACGCAGGTATTCGACGAGCGCGACGGAGAGGGTGGCACCGTAAAGATCTCCTTTGAAATCAAAGAGAAAGCTTTCGCAGTTCGGTTTGTTTTCGCCAAACATCGGGCGGATGCCGATGGAGGCAGCCCCGTCGTAGCGGCCCGCGTGAGGGCCGTCGAGAACGGTGACTTTGACTGCATAGACGCCGAATTTTGGCGGGTGCAGGTCGTCGATCGACATGTTGGCGGTGGGGTAGCCGAGGATGCGGCCGCGCTGTTCGCCGCGAATCACTTGATTTTCCAAGCGGTGCCAGTGGCCAAGCATTAAGGCTGCATCTTGCGGGCGGCCCTCGGTCAAGGCGGTGCGGATCGCGGTGGAAGAGACTTCTTCGGAGCCGATGGACAAGAGCGGGGCGATGGTGACGCCGAAGCCCATTTCCGCGCCGTACGCGGTGAGAGATTCGACGGTGCCCTTGCGACCTTTGCCAAAGCAGAAATCAGCGCCCACAACGACATGGGTCAGACCCAATTGATCGGTAATCACGGTCTGTGCAAATTCGCGGTCCGTGAGGCCAGACAGGCCCGCGTTGAACGGCATTTCATAGAGCTTTTCAACGCCAAGTTTTGCGAGGCGATTGGCCTTTGCTTCTGCGTTCATCAGGCGGAAGGGGTTGTTATCTTTCGAGAAAAACGCGCGCGGGTGCGGCTCGAACGTGAGGATGCCTAAAGGCACGCCTTTGTCGGCTGCGGCCTTGCGGGCCACGTCGATGACGGCCTGATGCCCAAGGTGGACGCCGTCGAAATTCCCGATGGCCACGGCTGCGCCGCGGTCGGTTGGGTCGATGAAATAAGGGTCACGAATGATGCGCATATGCGTGGGTAGCGCGGGTTGCGCGGGGGTGCAAGTATCAGTCGAATTTTCGGCTAGGTGCCAACACGGTTGCGTCACCAACGAGTACCTTTTTACCCGCGACAAGGCAGCGGGTGTTCATGGTCACGCGGCGTTTGGAATGGTCGATATCGGTGACCTCAACCTCAGCCAGAACCATATCGCCTGGGCGAACGGGAGCGAGGAATTTCAGAGTTTGTCCAAGATAAACAGTACCATGGCCGGGGAGTTGTTCGCCGATGACGGCAGAGATCAGGCCCGCGGTCAGCATGCCGTGGGCGATGCGCCCGCCAAAGATGGTCTCTTGGGCATACTCTTCGTCGAGGTGCACGGGGTTGTGATCGGTGGAGATTTCCGCAAACATTTCAATGTCTTGATCGGTCACGACCTTTTGGATTGACCGGATCATGCCGATTTCGATGTCTTCGATACAGATGGTACCGCGTGGTGCGTTGTCCAACATTCCCGTCTCCGCTAAGTAATAAAACACCCCGTCGAGTGTCTAATTTGTAACTTTATTACTTTGCAGATGCAGAAAAATCAACCCCTAAGTGGGATTAGCGCAGAAAGCCGATAGCAAAGCTGGGAGACAACATTTCCGTTTGGATATAAGCGTTTAGGGCGTCCGCATCGGGTTGTGTGTCGGTTTTTGTCTCAATCGCCGCAAGACCGCCTGTGATAAAAAGGGTGTCGAGGTCCTCTTGCATGCCGCCCAAAACATCCGTGCGAATCCCGTCGCCGATGCAGATGATACGCGGGTCATCTTTCGCGACGCTTAATGCGGCGTAGCGGCGGCGGGCGAGGTCGTAGATGGGGCCGTGCGGCTTGCCGAAATAGAGGCTCGTCCCGCCCATTTCGGTGTAGAGCGCAGCAAGCGCACCGGCGCACCATTGGCGCTCTTCGCCGCGGTCCACGATGATGTCGGGGTTGGCGCATAAGAGCTTCATACCCTTCTCGCGGGCATAGAGAAATTCGGGGCGATTGATGTCAGGATCGGCCTGAGTGTCAAAGGGGCCGCAGCAAACGATGCCTTCGGCCTCGGTCAGTTTGACGCGTTCGATTTCTACAGGATTTTTTAAGATTTCCAAAGGCTTAAAGAAGTCGGCGTCACGCTCATTGTCGCCCATGAAATAGACTTTATTGCCAACGACACCTTGGAACATTGCGGCACGCGCACTGTCGCCCGAGGTGGCGATGGTGTCGTAGGAATTAGCGGCAACACCGATCTCATCCAGTTGGGTTTTGACCGAAAACCGTGGGCGAGGAGAGTTGGTGACAAGGACCACAACGCCGCCTTTTGCGCGGTAAGTTTGCATGGCTTTCACGGCGTCGGCGAAAGGCACGATTCCGTTGTGCATGCAGCCCCAAAGATCAACAAATGCGACGTCATATTGGTCGGAAATTTCGTCGAAAGATGTGATGATCTGGGTCATTTGGCGGCCTTTGATGTCGGGGGTTTTGGGGTGTGATTTACGTGCACCGAGCGTGCACCGAGTGTGCACTGCGCGTGCACCAAAGAAAAGGGGCGCGTCATGCGCGCCCCTTTTCAGATATTTTAGGAAGTCTTCAGATTTGGGATGATCTGCTTTTTCCGGCTCATGATGCCCGGAAGGACCACGGTGTCGCCTGTGACTGTCGCGCCGAATGATGCCTCGGCCACTATTTTGGACAGGGCGTTCGGGATCATCATCGTCGCTTCTTCACGCAGGATGTCGACGACGAAGAGCAGCACTTGGTCAACGCCGTCTTCGGCAGCCACGGTTGTCATCGTTTCCATGATGGAGG
>Ga0102814_10002491_pt1 | contig 12416 bp, 6 predicted proteins | sample ColrivemetaGS741_FD_79112 | JGI IMG/M metagenome (GOLD analysis project Ga0102814, IMG submission 79112) | Estuarine microbial communities from the Columbia River estuary - Flood tide ETM metaG S.741 | ecosystem: Environmental > Aquatic > Marine > Intertidal zone > Estuary | place: USA: Columbia... | reverse complement strand
TTCAATAAACTGAAGTTCTTTTCTAATTTTTGTTGCGTCTAAGCCAATTAGTTTTACACGAATACGCTTTGCATATTCTGGATAGTGTTCATCCAAATCTTGAATAGCATCTAAAAAAATAGGTAAGCCTTTTCGATACTCACTTATAAAAGAGGCACTCCATAATAATTCGAATTTCTTTAAAGAATCAAACTTTTGATGAATTTCGTCGGTAGAAATCTGTTTTAAAGGAAAACCAATCATTTGTTTTTGAATTGATCGGTAAGGTATTTGCGATTCTTCTACTAGTTTTTGTTGCCAAGTAGAGGATGCGATAATATGAAGAGGAATATTTTTAAAAAGTTCTTTTTTTTGTTTTAAAGTTTTAAATGAAATGTCGTCAGGTTTAACACTTTCAAGTTGAGGGCAGGTTCCGCATCCTCTATTATAGCGATTACAACCTAATGTGAAGTGACATCCACCTGAAATTATAGCATTGTCCGACATGTACACTACAATTGGAACTCCATAAGTTTCATAAAGTCTTACAATTTGCTCAGTGGTAAGGAACTGTGAATACCATAAAAGGATAAAGAGGTCAGGTTTTTGGGGGATTGCTGCATGTAAGCTTTCCCAATTAACAGCATTTTCCGAAGTGGTACTATAAAAAAGATTCTTCATTCCTGCGGACATTGCTTTTTGTACTTTTTCTTGTGAATACCATCTATCAGTACAGATTTCAAAGTCTTCAGATTTATTTCCAAAACGATATAATAAAGAAGTATTTAAGCCAGCTGTGTTTAATTTGGATACAATAGCTTTCGCGTTAGCACCTGCCCCTCCAAATAAATAGGTAGAGAATAAAACGATATTCATAAAGTATTAACTAACTTCGTATTCATGACCATCGAAACGACAATCATACAATTCGGCTAAGTTAAATAATGCTTTATTTAATTCTGAAAAAACTTCATCATTTGCGAGGTTAATTTTTTTTGATGAAATGCATAAGAAATCGTCGGAATGAGTTCGAGTCTGATTTATTGTTAAAATGGTAAAATCGTGCTGTTTTAGTGCAGCTGCAATCCGATATATAGATGCTTCTTCGCCATAAAACCAAAAGGTAACATCAATCGCTTCTGCTTGATTGATTGCAAAATGCCCCAGCAATTCCAAAAGCCGCAATTCAGCCTTTCTTCTTGTTTCCATTGAGTGGTAATAATTAAATTCCATACGTTCACCAATTGCGTGGTTGTAAAAACTTTTAGTCGTTCGTTGAGTTTTAATGAATTATGATTAGATTTTAAAATCGAAGCAACTTGTCAAGGTATTGAAAAAGTGTATAGTAATATTTTTCAATACCTTGAAGCAAATTAACTCATTGTTACAAAACGAGATGACTCTACAAAAACACTTATCGGTTCTGCTTTTTCTGACTTTACTTTTTCTAACAAATAAAATTCATGCACAAATTTATCCTGAAATTCTGACATTGAAGCAGGAAGCAAATTGGATAGATTCAACATTGCAACTCCGTTTTGAGCAAGTAATTCCTTTAATTATGCGCAGAGAAAACGTCGATTTGTGGATTGTAACCGCAAGAGAATATAATGAAGATCCTGTTATTCGAACCATGTTACCTGCAACTTGGTTTGCGGCAAGACGCCGAACCATGTTAGTATTTTGGGATAATGGAACTAATGTAGAACGTTTGGCTGTATCGCGATATGATATTGGGACTTTTTTCAAGAAAATCTGGAATCCTGAAGAAAATCCGGATCAAATTGGAAGACTTGTCGATTTCATTAAAGAGAAAAAACCTAAGAAAATTGCGCTAAATACCTCAAAAACGTTTGCTCAAGCTGATGGAATTACAAAAACAGAGTTCGATCAGATTCAGAAGAAGCTTGGTAAAGTGTATCAAAATCGAATTGTTTCGGGTGAGAAATTAGCAGTTGGCTGGTTAGAAACTCGAATTCCGGCAGAAGTGGAGATGATGCAGTACTTAGCAGGGATTGGTCATGATATCATTAAAAATGGATTTTCTGGGCAGGTTGTAGTGCCGGGCGAAACAACTACGGAAGATGTGCAATGGTGGTTTAGAGAAGAAATTCGCCGATTAGGTTTTGGCACTTGGTTTCACCCAAGTGTTTCTTTGCAGAGAGCTGAAAATCCTGGAAAAGATGGTGATTTTTCCAGTAAACCGGATTCAAAAATTATTCAAAAAGGAGATTTATTACATGTTGATATTGGAGTAACATTTGCAAGATTTAATACTGATCAGCAACAGCATGCGTATGTGTTGAAAGCAGGAGAGACTCAAGTGCCTGAAGGTTTACAAAAAGCTTTGAAAACGGGAAATCGCTTACAAGATATATTAATGAGTAATTTTAAAATTGGCTTAAGCGGAAATATTGTGTTAAAAAATTCAAGAGAGCAAGCTATAAATGAAGGAATTAAACCGAGTATTTATACCCATCCATTAGGTTTTTACGGGCATGCATCCGGTCCTACTATCGGTATGTGGGATAATCAAGGAGATACAAAAGGCGCCGGTGATTATCCAGTTTTTGCAAATACAGGTTATAGTATCGAGTTGAATGTTAGTGTTCAGATTCCTGAATGGAATAATAAAGAAATTAGAATCATGCTTGAAGAAGATGCTTTTTTTGATGGGAAATCGGTTAGGTTTTACGATGGGAGACAGGAAGATATTATTCTGATTGATTGATATTTCATTTCTTAGGTTTAATAAAGCGCTTTGGAAAGGTATTAGTTACAAAGTAAGAACTTAAAAAAGCGCACAGTTTACCAATTGATACAGGCACATATTTACTCGTCTAAGTAGGACTTTTAGCTTGATTTTATCCTGTGTCAATTCAAGCTGGATATGATTCTGCATCTTAGAGAAATTACGAAAGTGAAGCAGAGCAAAGCGAAAAGAAGAACATAATGTTAAGAAATGTAGCTTGGCAGAGATTCCGGTTTTAGCTTCGTGCGGCTTTAAGTGTGACAATGGAATGATGTCGGGGTTTGTATCGTGCAACGAACACATCAACCTTTATGAATCGACATAATACCTTGGCATTATTAAAAATGTAAACTCAGGTTTAATGCAAAATCCTTTTTCAATTTCCTAAACAAAAAAGGACAAACATTTTCGATTGAAAAGTTTGCCCTTTTACTAAGTAGTTTAAAAATAAACCTTGAATTAATGAGTAGCTGTTCCTACTATTTTTGCTACTTCTTCGTGATGCTCAGCAACAGCATGATCTAAAGGTGTCCAACCTCGATTATCCATTGTTTTGGCATCTGCTCCATTGTCTATTAATAATTTTGCAATCTCTGTGTGATTATTAACCACAGCCCAATACAATGCAGTTGTTCCTCTGTTGTCTCTGACATTAATGTCAGCTTTTTGCTCTATTAAATAATGTACCACTTCATAGTGACCGTGTTTTGCTGCCTTTAATAATACAGAACGGTCGTGTTCGTCAGATGTATTTACATTTGCGCCATTTTCCAGCGCTTTTCTTATTGCTTCGATGTCTCCGGTTTCTGCAGCGTTGAATAATGCATTTTCCATAGCCTACTCACTTTCCATTAATTTTTGAGTGATTTTGGATGTTTAAAAGCGGGAAATTATCCCGTTTTTGTACCAACCTGATACTATTCTGATTGTACACTTTGTTTTGCAAATAGTCAAGTTTTATTTTAAGACAAGTGTATCTTTAATTCATTTTTTCTAGATATTCGCTGGGTGTGCACCCATAAACTTTTTTAAATGCGCGTGAAAAATAGGATGGATTATTAAACCCACACATTGATGAAGCCTCTGCAAAGGAAACGGATTGATTTTGAACTAATTGCAAAGTTTCTGATAAACGAATTGAAAGGATATGGTTAGCTAATGTTTCGTTCGACTCGTCTTTCCATTTTCTGTAAAGAGTAGATTTACTCAAATGTAAAGCATCAGCTAGGGTTTCTAATGACAAATCAGTATTGCTTAAATGTCTAAGGATTAATTCATCTACTTTTTTGCGAAAAGGTGAAATTTCTGCTTTTTTTGATAACCCAGTATTGCCAGATTTTATAACTAACTCTCTTTTTACAAGTGCAGAAACTTGTGCTTTCAACAAGGAGATATTGGCTGGTTTAGTAATGTAGGCCACGGCACCTGATTGTAAGCCATTAAATCGATCTTCTTCAGAATCTTTAGCCGTTAAGAAAATAAGTGGAATTTGCTCAAAACCTTTTGTTTCATAAAGTTTTTTTGCAAATTCGAATCCATCCATTTCTGGCATCATAACGTCAGAAATAATAACATCCGGTTTAAATGTTGCTAATATCTTAAATGCTTCTTTACCACTAGATGCTGTTTTTAGATTAAAATCATTATCAAGAGCAAGCTTCATGTAATCTCGAATATCTTCTATGTCATCAATAATCAATAGTTTAGTAAATTTTGAATTTGTTGAGCTTTCTTGCGGTAAATTCTTTTCAACAAACTCAATTATTTCACTTGAATCTGACACAATAGAATCATCTGAATAATCCATTTCATGAGTAAACTGATAATTTTCAGTGATTACTTGTAGTATTTGATTGGAGTAGGTGATTAGTTCATTATTGTACTTTTCTAATAATTTTAAACTTTGAGCTGTTTTATAATCTAATTTCCCCTGTTCTTTAATGCTTGTTAGTATAAGTTCAACCGGTCCTCGAATCATCTGCAAAGGAGTTCTAATTTTGTGAGAAAAAGAATGAAAATTCTCAATTTGATTCTTATTCATCTGATTTAGTTCATCACGCTGTTGTTGAACAATTTTTAAGATGGAGTCGGTATCAACTTGTTTACGAATTAATTCTTTGCTTCTATCATCAATTCGTTTTTGTAATCGAATTTCTCGGTATTTATTTCGTTGAAATATGGTGAAAAATAGTCCCGTAAAAAGACCTGAAATCGCTAAAAATACAAGTGTATAAAATAAAGCTGTTTCGTAAAAATAAGGTTAAATTTCAAAATTAAACGATAGATTAGAGGGCTTATATGAAAATCGATTATTTATTTTAATAATAATATTGTGAGAGCCAGATACAAGATTAGTTAACGTAAAAGAGCGTTTGTCATGTAAATCAACCCAAGTAGTAGGGTTTTTATCTGTTGAATAGGAGAACGTAAAATTTTCAGGGTTTGAAAAGTCTATAACATTGAAGTGAATAGTTAAGGTTCGCTCTTTTGCGGAAAATTCTATCGGTTTAATATCATTAAATACTACCTGCTGAGTTAAATCTGTTTCATAACTTGTAATGATTAACTTCGGCTTTAAACTATCTGATTTCAAAAAGTCAGCGGGTTTTAAATAGCTTATGCCACGAATTCCTGGTACCCACAAATTTCCACGGCCATCAGAAATACCTGCAGATTGCACCCCTCCATTAAGTTCTCTATAGGGAAGTCCGTCTTTTTCAGTGAAATAATCCAGTTTTGTTTCTGAAATTTTGTTATCCAGATATAAATCAAGTTCAGATTTTTTAATTCTGTATAATCCTTGATTATTGGTTAACCACCAAAATCCAAATCGGTCGCTTAGTATTCTATGAACAGCCCAATCTGTTTTAATTTTTGGGTAATGAAAGCGAGTGAATTCCGTTGTTTTATTTTTGTGATAGATAACCCGTTGTAAACCTTTGTCTTCGCTAGCGTACCAAATAGTATCATTGTGAATGGCAATATCTCTAACTGAGAGCCCCGTTAATTCTTTTGGTTCCGAATAGGCATAATTATTTATCAAATTAAATTTGAAAACACCATTCCCATTGGTTCCTGCAATAATGTAAGTATCATTTAGAGGTTTTATGGTTCTCACTTTAGGAATGGGGAATCCTAAGGAATCGCGAATTTCAGTATAATTTTTCGTTTGTCTATCATAAACAAATAAGCCATTAATCGTACCTAGCCACAGCCTTCCTTTGTTATCTTCATAGATAGCGTCGATTACGTTCCCATCGTTGATTAAAGGGTGGTTTTTCGAATGTTCTTGTTTCCATTTTCCACTTGAGTTGGACCATAATCCACCATCCCAAAATGAGACAAATACACTATTATCTCTTGTAATCGTAACTGTTCTACTGTCGATTCGTTCTCTATCTTCCTTTGGAAAGACATTGTGTTGAAATAATTTTTTGCCATTCCATTCTACTAAACCTTGACCCATTGTTGTAGCCCAAATTCTATTACCAACCATTTCTCGAATGGAATACGTATTTAAAGCTGATATACCATCATTGTCGTCTAGTGTTTGAAATTTACTATATCGAATTTTAAATAAGCCATCTCCATTTGTAGCAACCCATAAGTTATCATACCGATCTTGTAGAACTGAATTAATTATAGAGTTATTTGGCGTACTGAATATTTTCTTTCCCTTATGAAATATCTCATTATCATCAACTAATAGAAGGTCATTTTGCCAATATAAATTGTAGTCTAGAAAGTTCCCTCCATTTAAGTTAAAGGGTGTGTCATAGATTTCAACTGTTTTTGCTTTAGGTTTATAGATGTAAAAATCTTTTATACTTCTAAATAAATAGGCTTCATCATCTTCGTGAAGTAAATTTGCATGATAGACCATTAGTCCTAATTCTTTTCTAAAAAGGATAGAATTATGATTATCTAAATGGATAAAACCATTTGCGGTGGAAACAATAATTCCATTATTTAACGCTTTTGAAAACCTTCCACGGGAATCTCCATTAAATAAGGGATCATTTGCAGGTAAAATCGATATCAACTGAAATTCAGTAACTAAAAACAAACCTTGATTTGTAATGGCATAAGCTGAATGCCGATCAATCGGTAAGATTTCTAATACAACAAGTCTTAAATCTCGGTTGAATTGTTTAAACTGATTATTATTAGGGTCTAATTTGAAAATGCCATATTCGGTACCTAGCCAAATAGAGTTTTGCTCATCTTCGACTACTGTATTAACCTTTATACTCGGTAAGCCCTCTTTTCTACCGATTCGGATTCCTTTATTGGGTTCCCATTTTATAAGTTCATGTTCATTATCAATTAACCAAATTCCATTTTTTTTGGAATGCAACTGTCTAGTAATGGAGTCGATAAGAAAAGTACTGTCATTAGAGGAGTTGAAAACTTGAAAATTAGACCCATTAAATCGAGCTACCCCATCAAAAGTGGTTAAATACAACCAATTATCATTTCCCCATTCCATTGATGTTATCCCATCTAAAGGTAAACCATCTGCTTGAGTATAGTTATCAATTAGGACTTTCGGCTCAAATGCATCAGACTTTAATGGCAATGTAACTATTTGCGCAATTACACAACTAGAAATCGTGATATGAACAAATAGTTGCAGTAAAAAGCAGATAAAACGTTTAGAAATCACAATAATTAAACAGTTTGAATCAATTGTACTAGTACTTGAAACGATAGTGTAATATTTGGAGAATTGCAATTGCTTAAATTATCATCACTGTCTGAACACATACTTGTACAAACTCAATGAAATGAGATACAAGTGAAAGTATTAGTTCTATTAAATCAAGAGACGAAAGCAGAGGTTGTCCTTAAAAGATAACCTCTGCTATTTTTCAAATTTAGGTAAACAGATAATTTTTAGTATTGCGGATAAATGAGAAAAAATTATTACATACAAAAAAAAATAGCAAAGAGACTTTCAATTTTTGTCTGTCTTTTCTTGTCTATGACAAGCCTAAGTGTTATTCATATACAAGCTGCTATACAAGGCAATTCTATTCAAACAAGTATTGAGTCGCAGACTAATCCAATTCTTATTCTATCTCTTTCAGTAATTTCTTTAGTTATTTCATATCTAATTCTTTCTGGCTTAAAAAAGAAAAGAAGTCTCAATTCTTAAGTAAATAAATTGAATCGATTTATCATTAAGTTGCTTATTATTCATTACTTAATGATTAGTAGAGAATTTATTTATGAATAATATCCTATCTCGTATTGTATTCGTTTCTTTGACAAGTCTTTTAATGACTCTAACTCTTTGGGAAACTAGCACCGCACAAGCTCTTCAAGAAAATGGTTCTGTAATGGGGTGGATTCATAATCATATTTCTAACGATATGCCACTTGAAGATTCAGAAGCCTTTGTAAAACCTAGTGCATTAGATTTATCTCGATTTCGATCTGTAATGGATTTAGTTCTACTTGAAGCATACAATCAAATTGATGATTCACTTGCTGCACACTTCCCTTCGTATGAATTTGTTCAGGTGACTGATACCAGTTTTGAGAACGCTCAATATTATATGCTTCGTGAAAATCCGGTTACCAAAGGTTGGGGAACGATTATTTATAACCCAAATTGGCAACGAAATCTTACACTTGCTGTTCCGCATCCACTTCACGATTCAAAGACGCCTTACGAGGGTATTGATTTTCTTCAGTACATGGGTGCACGTTTATTCGTAATTGCCGGAACACATCGATGTGCTAATGATGAAGCCTCTTTGTGCGATGGTACAACAACGGTTTGCTCAGCAACTAGTTCTTCGGAACCCTACAAAGTTTCTGATATGGCGCATAATGATTCAACTGTTTTTCAAGTTGTTCATGAAGCTATGTTTGAATTTTCGAATCAAGCTTGGTTTTTAAATATACACGGTCATGCTTCGAATGATTGCGAAGATGTTTTTTTGAGTAATGGACGAGTAGATGATCCTAGTACCGAAATGATGGCATTAAAAGATTCTTTAATCGCAAATGGAGTAAATGCTGCTTATGCCGGAGATGGTTCAGTTTGTGGTTTAACTGGAACTAGTAATACACAAGGGCGCTATGTAAATGGTTCGTCCGATCCTTGCGGGACATCGAATGTGAATAATTCTGGTCGGTTTTTCCATATTGAACAGTTTACATCCATTCGTGCATCTCAAGATAAATACCGCGTTTTGTTAGAAGAAATTGCTGAAATGATTCCCAAAACAAATAACACCCTTACTTTTCCGGATTTTCGTGATTTATCAATAAATGAAATTCATTTTTATCCTATTGCACCAGACGGAAATGCGAATGGTCTTTCAGGTGTACAAACAGTTTCTGACGAATTTGTTGAAATTGTAAACTCTGATGAAAATACATTTGATTTAAGTGGATGGTCTTTTTCAGATAACACAGAAGTCCGACATATTTTTCCTAGTGGAACTAAATTAGTAAATGGACAAGCTTTAGTACTATTTGGCGGTAGTTTTACGGGAGATTTTAAAGGTTCTATTGTTCAAACAGCTAGTACATTGGCTCTTAATTTAGGTAACAACAAAGAATCCATATTTCTAAATGCACCAACTGGCGCTCCAATTTTTAGTGTGAGTTATGATTCTTCAGGAACGTTTTTTACTGGCGGTTCTTTAGTACGCTCTCCAGAAATTACAGGTGATTTTGTTTATCACAAAACCGCTGATGGAGTTGATAATTCTTGGTTTAGTCCTGGAACTCAAATTGATGGTACCGCATTCATTCCTTATGCAACAATGACCAATATTCCTGGATGGAGAATGCTTTCTGCTCCAGTTTCCAATTTCCCACTTGAAAATCTATCGGCATTTACTGCTATTCAGGGAGTTGAGAATAATGACTTTACAGCGAATCTTTACACTTCTTATGATGGAACCGAATGGGTAAAACCAAATGCTATAAGTGAGTCTCATTCAGCAGGTTCCGGATTTATTCTGTATTTCTATAATAATTCAAATGCTGGAAGTACTCCCTTGCCTATTACTTTAAGAGCTTCAGGAGTTGTGCCTAATACAGATGTGACTATTAATCTTCATACAAATGGGAATAAATATAATCTGATTGGAAATCCCTTTAATGCTACCATCGATTGGTCGCAAATAAGCGTTAATTCTGGCGTTTTAACTTCAACGGTTGGACAGATTTGGGATCCTGAACTCGGTGATTATTTCACTACAACTTCGGTAAGTGATAAAGTGGCGGCTTGGCAAGGTTTAATGTTGGAAAACAACACAGCTGCAAGTATAACCGTGCCTATCTCTGCAATTTCAACGGGTGGAGCTTTGGCGAATGGAGATGTTTTAGCTAAGAAATCTCAAGAAAATCGAGAAGTTTATCAATTGATATTTACAAACAATGAAACTCAAGCTCAATCCAATTTATTTGTCGTTTTTGATGAAAACGCGAGTGAAGCAATAGATGAATTAGATGCTAAAAAACTCTATCCATTACACGAATCAACAAAACTATTTAGTTTAATGAGTTCTTTGGAAAACGTAGAGAATCAATCTTATTCTCAACTAGCTTTTCCTTTTTACAATGAAGAATCCGTTTTTTCAATTGTTGAAAGTGGAAGTTTTGAAGGAGAAATGAGTTTAAAAATTCAGCAGAAAGTGGGAGTTCAATCAGAAAGAAGTTTTCATGTTTTTGATACTGAAACGAATCAAGAAATTGAGTTAAATGCCGGGCAGGAGTGTACTTTTTCTGCGAAGAAACAAGAAACGATTGCAAAAAAAACTGCTCAAGCCCTAGTGATGACGACTAGTGGAACAAAACGATTTTTAGTTAAAATAAATTCTGGAAATCTGACATCCACTAGAAATGAAAATGAAGGATTCAAGAACATTGAATTACATCAAAACTTTCCCAATCCATTTAATCCAAGTACTGAAATTAAGTTTCGTATCTCTTCGGTTACATCCGTAATATTAAGTATCTATACTGTTTTAGGAGAGAAAATTATAGACCTTGAAAATGGAATTAAAGAAGCAGGTTTACATAAAGTTTCTTTTGATGCAACAAATTTGAGCAGCGGTTTATATTTGTATCGTTTGGAAGCTGGGAATACTGTACTAACGAGGAAAATGCTTTTAATTAAGTAGTCTGTTAAAAAAATAAAACACCTACTTCTTAGAAGAAGTACTTATTTTCGTCTATAATCATAAGTTTTAGTGTGAGAAATATTAATTTTAGTGAATGGGAAAGTTCATAAAGTTGAAATAAAGCTCAGAAATTATAGATTTATCATGAAAAAAATATTTTTCCCGGTTTTAGTAATCCTTGTTTTCATCTACTCTTGTAAGAAAAGTAATTCTTCATCAGATTCAGTTCAAACAGTTGTATCAAATTCAGTTTCAATTATAACAACAGCCAATCAGACAAATTTAAGGTTATCTCAGTCTGGTATAAAAACGTTTGGTAGAACTTCTCAACCTTTAGAAACGGAAATTGCCATTTTTGTAAATCCGCATAAAGAGTTTCAAACGTTTATGGGAATTGGTGGGGCAATTACGGATGCTTCTGCAGAGGTTTTTGCTGCGTTATCAGCCAAAAAACAGGAGGAGTTGTTGAGTGCTTATTATTCTAAAGAAACAGGAATCGCTTATTCCTTAGCACGTGTTTCTATTCATAGCGCCGATTTTGGGAGTGGAAGTTTTACGTATGTAAGTGATTCTGATAAAAGCTTAAAAACATTTTCTATTGATCATGATAGAGAGTTTCGAATCCCTATGATTAAGCGTGCGACTGAAGCTGCAGGTGGAAGTTTGTTGTTGTATGCGAGTCCTTGGAGTCCGCCAGCGTTTATGAAAGACACCAAGAATATGCTTCAAGGTGGAAAGCTTTTGCCAGAATATTTTGAATCTTGGGCAATGTATTACACCAAGTTTATTAAAGCTTATGAAAAAGAGGGTATGCCCATTTGGGGAATCACGATTCAAAATGAACCTATGGCTGTACAGCGTTGGGAGTCAAGTATTTATACAGCTGAAGAAGAACGTGATTTCTTGAAAAATTATCTAGGTCCGATAATGGAAAGAGAAGGATTAGGCGATAAAAATATTGTAGTTTGGGATCATAATCGTGATTTGATAACTCATAGAGCGAATACTATTTTTGGCGATCCTGAGGCGGCAAAATATGCATGGGGAATTGGTTTTCATTGGTATGAAACGTGGGCTGGTGGTTTGCCTAAATTTGATAATCTTGGCTTGGTAAATGAATCTTTTCCCGATAAAAAATTATTATTTACTGAAGGTTGCGTGGAGAGTTTTACGCAAGAACGGTATCAATATTGGCCAAATGCAGAACGTTATGGTCGCTCTATGATTAATGATTTTAATCAAGGAACAGTTGGTTGGACTGATTGGAATATTTTATTAGATCAAAAAGGTGGTCCAAATCATGTTGGTAATTTCTGTTTCGCACCAATTCATGCAGATTTAACGAAAGATTCGTTGATTTATACACCTTCATATTATTACATCGGCCATTTTTCAAAATACGTTCGTGTTGGTGCAAAAAGAGTTAGTACTTCGAGTAGTAGAAGTGTGTTGCAAAGCACTAGTTTCAGAAATCCTGATGGTAGTTTAGTAACGGTTGTAATGAATGAAACTGATAAAGCAATACGTTACAAATATAT
>Ga0102814_10002486_pt1 | contig 12424 bp, 8 predicted proteins | sample ColrivemetaGS741_FD_79112 | JGI IMG/M metagenome (GOLD analysis project Ga0102814, IMG submission 79112) | Estuarine microbial communities from the Columbia River estuary - Flood tide ETM metaG S.741 | ecosystem: Environmental > Aquatic > Marine > Intertidal zone > Estuary | place: USA: Columbia... | reverse complement strand
TGCTAACGGCAATGCTTCATCAGTTGTAAATGTATTTATTTCTAATACTATTGCTTCTTTACTTGCGATTTCCGCAAGTAAACTATCTAATAATGCTTTTTCTGCTGTAAGCTCTGCTTTTGCGGCTGGACTTAGTAAGTCGTATGCTGCTAACGCTGCTTCGACTGCTGCTTTATCATTTATTTCCACTGTGCCAGTTGTTAATGCTAGTGGCGCAACATGTGTAGTTTCAAATTCTGCAGCTTCCGCAGAATGTCCTTCTTGTACAAGTATGTTTTCTAGTAAACTATCTAATAATGCTTTTTCTGCTGTAAGCTCTGCTTTTGCTTCTGGACTTAGTAAGTCGTATGCTGCTAAAGCTGCTTCCACTGCTGCTTTATCGCTTATTTCCACTGTGCCAGTTGTTAATGCTAACGGCAATGCTTCATCAGTTGTAAATGTATTTATTTCTAATACTATTGCTTCTTTACTTGCGATTTCCGCAAGTAAATCTTCTAAATACTCGATTTCCTTGATGTATTTCTTTTTATCTTTAGGTGTTAAAGATTCATAGTCATCAATAGCTAAACTGATAGAGTCTAAATCTGTTTGATCTATACCATCAATCGAATTGTGAATAACATCATTATAAAGAAGAAGAAAATCATCTTTTCTTTGATCATTCATAAAATCTAATGGTAATAGTAACATGAGTAATAATAAAATTAGTATAAGTGAGTTTTTTGTTTTCATATATATACCTCGTTCTTAGTAGAATTTAATCTAGTTTATCTTTATGCAATAAAAAAACCAGTAGCAATAATGATTGCAACTGGCTACCTATAAATAATAAATATTTCAGGCCCTATAGCTTTGCGTCCTTGTAAACAAGGTTGCCAAATAGAGAATTATCAAAATCAAAATATACTAGAGAAATATAACGTTTCTATACTAATACAATTTTTAAATTTGAGTTCCTGAAAATAATAACACTATTTATAAAAAATAAAAACAAGTGTTATGTGAAACGACCGAAAATATATGTGAAAAGCCGAAAAGCATACACATTAGATGATTTTAAGTCTTTTAAAGTTAAATATGTAAACCTTTAAAATATAGATTTAACTGAAATCACTTATCAATTTTTTTACAATTGGAATATCTGCTTCAGCCCAATCTAAGTCCATTAGATTTTCTATATTTATCCACTTTGAATCTTTATGAACATTAAGCTTAATTTTGCCTGAAACTATTTCTACATCATAACAAAACATTGTTAGATGGAATGTTTTATATTGATATTCAACTTCTGTATAGAAACTTTTAATATTGGACTCAATATCTAATTCTTCTTTAAGTTCCCTATACAATGCTTCCTTATGAGTTTCACCTGGTTCAACTTTGCCACCAGGAAATTCCCATTTTAATGAAAGTTCACCAGTTTCAACTCTTTGACAACAAAAAATTTGATTTTTGCTATTTTTAATAATTGCTGCTACTACAGTTATTTTTTTCATTTTGTCAGTTATTTTTGCCTCTTCACTATTTATTATCGTAGTCATTACAAACACCTCTTATATTCTATATTATACAGTAAAGTAGTAATGTTTAGCATAAAAAAGACTTGAAATTTAATTGATTTCAAGTCTTTCATTATATTGTTAAACTTCTTTACTCTTCTTGTAATATTTCCTATATATTAGTCTACTAGGTATAAACAGTAAGACACCAACAATAGCAAATGGTAATAATGCTACTACTACAATAATTACAAATTCTACAACAGTTAGTAGTCCATTCAAAGAAGACATAAGTGTATTCCCTAACCTACTAAAATAAGTTGAATCCGTTTCAATCACTCTGACTATTTGTTCTGAAGGCAAGTGATTATCTTCTAATGTATATACTTCTACTTTATATTCTGTATTTGATTTTAAACCATCAACTTCAAATGTTTCATAGCTTTCAGCATATGCTTCTCTAGTAAATGTTTTAACTACAACACCATTTTCTTTAATATTGATAAAGATTTCTGCTGAGTTTTCACTGTTATTATGTATTTCTAAAATAAAGCTTTTTTTACCTAAATTAGTATAAGTAATAGATGGATTTGATGAGTCATCTAAAAGACTGTTTTTATTCTCAACTCTTGTAATAGTTAAGTCTATTGTCGAATAATCAACTAAAGAGTCATAATTATTTAGATGATCTGCAACAGCTAGTATCTCACTATTAATTTCAGTTAATCTATCTAAGTACTTAATTTGAGAGCTTTCAGTTGTTGCATTAATAAATAACTGTTCTACTTGGTCATACTGAATTAGTAAAGCATCGTAGTTAGCTTGATAAGTAGAATATTTATTTGTAACATCCTCGCTTGTTTTAGTATAAGTAATTAATTCACCAGAACCCTTAATATCATCTATTAAATCCATTAAGTTTTCAGATAAAACTCTTATCTTTAAAACATAACGATCGCTATTGATATTTTCTGCTTCAAAATAAGAATCATATTGTGCCATACTAGCAACTACCTCGTTATATGTTGTTGGTAAATCGCTAGAAATAAGAGACATGGTAGACTTATAAATAATTTTCCTATTAAGAAGAGCCGGACTGCTTGAAGTCGCTAATATATCTCCTCCAGGTTGTTCTTCTTGTACTGGATCAGAAATGTCATCAATTACATCCTGAGGTTCATATTCATCCTGAATATATACTCCTTCTTTATCGGCCGAACATCCTGTAATAAAAAATACAATTAAAACCAAAACTGCAACTAGTGTTTTTTTCATTATACCCCTCCACTTTCCTTTTTATCTTACCTCTATTTTAACATATATTATAAATAAGAAATAATAAGAAATAAAATAAAAAAACCTATGTGAAAAAAACACATAGGTTTATGTTTTATTTGCTATTCTTCTCGATCAAAACTTTCTTTAATTGATCAAAATCTAATGGTTTATAGTATACATATCCTTGTACGTAGTTACAATTCAATTCTGAAAAAGCATCAAGTGTTTTTTGATCTTCAATTCCTTCAATAACAACTTCAAAACCAAGATTCCTAGCTAAGTCAATAACAGTAGTTATTAATAGTCGATTATTAAAGCTATTATGAAATCCATCAGTTAAATTTTTACTCAATTTTAATGTGTCTAATTTGAGTTGTGTCATATAATTCAACGAACTAAATCCATCACCAAAATCATCTTCACTAAATCTAACTCCAAACAAACTAAGTTTATTTACAACATTTTGTATATATGTAATATTTGATGCGATAGTTGATTCCGTTATTTCTAACTCAAGAAAATTAGGATTGTATCCGAATTTATTAATTGTTTGCTTGATAAAATCTACAAAATCATCTCTTAATATAGTTTCTACAGAAACATTGCATGATAAAACATAATTCGTTTTAAATTGTTTAGTTAATTGATTCACCATTTTAAGTGATTCAAATATTATATGTTTATCCAATTTTTGAATGTTTCTTGTTCTTTCTAATATTGGCACAAATTCAGCAGGACCGATAGCCCCAAGTTTATCATGATTCCATCTAGCTAAAGCTTCAAATCCTCTAATTGACTTATCTTTGAAACTAATCATCGGATGGAAAACAGGATAAAAATCATTGTTTGCAAATGCTTCTTCTAATGAAAGTTCAATCTCGATTTGTCTTTCATACTGCTTTTCCAAATTCGGATTGTAATCTACAACTCCATATTCATTTTCAATAGGATTTCTTAAAAGAGACTGCGTTAAATGTGTAAAAAGCGTTTCAAAATCTTTTCCATGTTCTGGAAATAGAATAGATGCTATTCTATATTTAATTTTTAGGTTTATATTTTCAACCATAACGTCTTCTTTAAATCGGTTATTAAAGTTGTTAACAATCTTATTAACATTATGCATCTCATCTAGTTTTGTTACTACTAAAAATGAGTTCCCTTCAATTCTTGCAATGTGAACATCCTCACAAACTAAATCTTTAAATATATTACTTAACTCAATTAATACAGCATTACCATACTCATATCCAAAAGAGTCATTAATTAATGAGAATCTTCTGATATTTATTAGTAACATCGCTATATCTTCACTGGAATTTATTGCCAATTCATCAAATTTTGATTTAATGTTTTCTCTATTTGGAAGGCTTGTTAACGAGTCAAAATACGCTATTGTTTCAAGCTTATCCATTGAACTTAGTAAATTGCTACTCATATCATTTAAACATTCACTCATTTGATTTATCTCTGTAATTGAACTTTTTTGGAATTCATATTCAAGATTACCTTTTGAAATTTCTTTAAGTCCAAATATATACTTTCTAAAGTGACTATTAATTGTTATTATGTTATAACTTGCACTTAGTATCGAGAGTGTAATTACTAATCCTACTGAATAACTGATATATGAAAATAATATATTTACAGTATTTGCTATATTACTTGTTGGTTCATAAACTACTAAAATCCAGTTCGTAAATTCAATGTCATGGTAGGTTCCCACCATGTCAATATTATCCAGTTCAAAATATACAATGTTTGAATCATTACTAGATGCAAGACTCTCATAATAGCTAAATCTATATCTAATATCTTCTAATTCAGTCCTTGAATCATAGATGTAGATTCCGTATGGATCTAATATCATTAAATCTGCATCGCTTTTACTAGCAGTACTACCATTATATACCTCATCAAGTTTTTGAAGTGGTAAGTGGGCTACCAAATACCAATCATCATTTTTTACAGATATAGTAATTACTGTTTCACCTGTTGTTATTGATCGATAGGGTTTTGTCCAATATGTTGTTTCAGTCTCTGTTGTATCCAACAAGAATTGTTGATTCGACATATCTATCCCAATTCTATCTATATTTTCAGGATATGTATAATAAATTATTCCATTTTGATCTAACAATTCAAATTCAAGATTAACATTCTTGCCTTCAATTGAATCATGAAAAAATTTATTCAATAATTCTTCGTCTGTAACATCAAAACTATCTAGTGCATTTTCTACAGTTCCAATAAGGACATTAGTGCTGTTAAAATATAGTTCTACCTCACTAGCTAGACTATCAGAAGATGCTTCAATATTTTTTATTGCCAAACTGGTAAATTTATCTTTAAGAATAGGACTTATAAAAAATTGGAATACACTGATTACAATTATTAAAATTAATAAATATGAAATCATGTTTATAGAAGTAAATGATAGTTTTTTATTATTTCTCATTACTAATTCACCTCTTCAAAATCATGATTGATAAGATGATAATTATATGTTTTTCTTTCAATATCACCAAATTCATTGAACATTATTTCATCGTTCAATGGTCTATATCCACCTAAATTCAGTAATGCAGTTTTAATAGAGTTAGTTGTTAATGAATCTGCGTTATCAATTGCTTTTGCAAGAATATGCATTGCCTCATATGTAAACATAGATGAAAAAGATGCCTCATCTCCATATTTCAGCTGAAACAAATTACTGAATTCTATTATTTCTGGATTCAAAGTATTAAAATAATTCATTCCATGAGAATTATTTATATTATTCCCTCCTAAGCTGAATATATCATGTGTAGTCGACCAGACAGGTAAATACAGTTTTATATCCTCGTTAGTAGTCTTTTGATAAATCTTAGCAACATCATATGATGAACCAATAATTAGAACATTGTCAGCAGTTGTTTCATTGATTATACTAATTGCATTATCATAATCATCTTCAACAGTAGACTGAAAAGAGATAAATTCATCTATAGTTTGTAGTGCATATATTGAAGAGTAATAGTCTAAAAAGGTATTTGCCAAATCTGTAGTAAAAGCAGTATTTCCTGACTCTGCAAAAACTAAAGTCTCCCCAGGAGTGTGTGAATGAATAAACTTAGCTAATTCAACAGCTTGCGCCGAATTTGAAGGAATAACCCTAAAAAAGTTATCATCTATTCCCTCAATAACATTTGTTGACATTGTTGCAGATATTAAAATAAAGTTATTGTCATTAGCATTTTTAACTGTTTTTTCAGCCATTCTACTTGTTCCATGACCAATGATTGCTACACAGCCTTCAGCAATTAATTCGTTATCAACTTCTACACCTTTATCAGGATCACCAAAATCATCCTTAACAATAAGCTCAAGTTGTCTCCCGTTAATTCCACCACTAGCATTGATTTCGTCGACAGCATACATTGCTCCATACATTGCACTTATTCCTAACTCACTATTTGCTCCAGTAAGATTGTTTGAAAATCCAATCTTAATGGTATCATCATTTTTACATGATGATAGAATGAAAACTAAAAGAAAAATAGTAAAACTTAATACCACTTTATTTTTCATATCAATGCCTCCTACCATATTTACGAACAGTAATTACATACTTAATACTAATTATACTACTTTAATAGGTAATCATAAAATAGTTTATTTCGCCAACTTTATTTTCTTGAACCCTAAATAAAAAACAGGATAACCTGTTTTATTTTTTTATTGCCCATCTCATTTTTGTGGAGCGTGCTCGTCTATTAACATTACACTCTTCTTCAGATGGTCTTATTATTTCTGATGAAATTTCCTTGTAAATCCCTGCTTTAAACAGTCTTTTAAATGATTTCTTAACTAATCTATCTTCTCCTGAGTGGAAAGAAAGAATAGCTACTCTTCCTCCTGGTGCTAGTGCATCAGGTAGTTTTTCGAGGAAATCATATATAGATTGAAATTCTTGATTTACATCAATCCTTAATGCTTGAAATGATCTTTGACAAGATTTCTTTACTTCAAATTCTCTCTCGCTTGCTGGAATAAATTGTAAAGCAAGTTCAATTATTTGGCTGAGGTGTTTAGTTGTGCTAATATATGTTCCCTTTTGTATCTCAGAAATTATTGCTTTTGAAATTATTTCTGCATGAGGTTCATCTGCATTTTCAATTAACATACCCTCTAATGCAGGTTGTGACAATCTTCTTAATCTATCAGCAGCCGATATTCCTTTTTCCGGGTTCATTCTTAAATCAAGTGGTCCATCTGTTTTATATGAAAACCCTCTTTCAGGATTGTCAATTTGCATTGAAGATACACCTAAATCAGCAAGTACAAAGTCAAGTGGTCCAGATTCTAACGAAACTATGTCTATGTCAGAAAAATTTATTTGATGTAAAGTTAATATACTATTATCAAACCCTAACTTTTCCAATCGTTCCTTTGTTTTAGGTAGTTCAACTGGATCTATATCTAGACCATATATATGTCCTTCACCATCTAAGCATTTGAGCATCTCTTTTGTATGTCCACCATATCCAAGTGTTGCGTCTAAGCCTATCTCACCTGGTTTAATGTTTAAGAAATCAAGGATTTCATTTACCATTATTGGAATGTGCATACCTGCAGGAGTACTTCCTTTTTTAATAACTCTTTCAACAGTATCACCATATTTTTCTGGTTGTAATTCTTTGTATTTTTCTTTAAATTTTTTGGGGTATTTACCACTATATCTAACTCTTCTTTGATGAGTTTTTACTTCGTTTTCCATATTTATAACCACCTTAAATGATATTGCATTTTTTGTATATACAAATGTACACCATATAATAGCAAATATATCTTCGACATGCAATGTTAAAGATATATATCAAATAAAAAAACTCTTTAAATGTAATATCATAAAGAGTTTTTTTATTAAAAAGTTTAATCTTGGTATTCAGATATCGGTTTCATCACATCGGCGAAATTAAGCCAATAATCTGTAGTTTTATATGTCTCAATTGAGTCATCAGAAACATAAAAAGTTATATTGTTTTCAGTGAAATACTCAATAGGACTTATAAGCATTGTTATTGATTCATTTACAATTATACTTCGATTTATAATGATAGTATTGATGTTACTACCACTACCAATAAAATATCCAATATACTCGCAACTTGATGGTATATCTAGTATCGTAATTTTTTCTGAATTATTGAAAGCTCTATCCAGAATAGATATTAACTCGTCACCAAAATCAATGGTTACCAAAAACTTTGTACTACTAAACGAAAATGATGCAAGTGTATTTATCCCATCTGGCAATTCGAAATAAACATCAGTTTTAGCAGGTGGATACCTCACTAAAGTATTTTCTGAATACAATACCCCATCTATAGAATAATACTCTTCATTATTCTCATCAACAATTATCTCTTTTACACTTGAATTTTCCATGAGACCTATAGTACCAGTAAATTCACTGTGAACATATAAAGTCTCGACGTGATCGTTTGAATCAAATCCATCGAACATCACTCCTTTTACAGAAAGAGGTATAACAAATTCAGTATCCGTTAATCCTCCGGGATATAAGATTAATGCTGTCATATTTTTATTATATAAAACGCCATTTTCAACTGTAAAATTTTTGCTATCTGAATCAACTATAATATATTTTAGACTTTTACACCCTTCAAATGAACTTGAAAATAAATACATATCCAATTTATTTACCTCAATTGTTTCTAATGAAGTAGCTCCCCTGAATGCATACTCTGCGAAACTTGTTGAGCCTGATGAACTATCAAAATTTTTATTTATGATAACTTCGTAATTATGATATAAAGTACCATCCATACTTGTATGGAAAGAAATTGAACGGACCTCCATAATAGGACAACCATCTTGGAACTTCCAAGAAACTTCTCCTTCAATTCCTTCAGTGACAATACAATCTGGATATTCATTCATAATCTCATAATATTCAACTTGTCCTATAATTCTATAATAGGGAATTATGTAGTCTCCATGAAAGGTAACTTTTTCTAACTCAATACTGTTCAAAAATGCGTCTCTGCCAACATAAGCATCTTGAGGTAATTGAACCTCAACTAAAGTTGAATCCTCAAAAGCATTATTGGCAATATTTGACACGATTTTTCCATTAATTATTTGTGGTATCTTAAGGTATGTTGTAATACCAGTATATCCTGTGATAGTAATAGATGGATATTCATTGTCATCGACAATGTTCCCATCAATATCGTAGTGATTATTTTCGATATAATTAAAAACATCACTAACTTCTTCGAACTCTGCTTTAAGCTCAATATTTTTTACAACTTTAAACTCATTATTATAAATGTTTTCATTGCTTCGCCAACCAACAAAAACATTTCCTTCAACATCAATAATTGGAAGATTAATTATTGTGCCACTAGATACATTTTCAAAAACTTCTACTTCTTCTTCACCATTAAACAATTTAACAGTATATAAATCCTTTTTGCAGCCACTAAGGCTTAAACCTAATAATAATAGCAATAATATCACTTTATTTTTGTGCATAGATTTAACCCACCCCTTCTTTATACCCTAATAATTATAACATATTTAAATTAAAGATTTAATAAAAAAAAGTGCATATTCGCACTTTTTTTAAACATATTTTTATCTGATATACTCATCATTCTTCGTAGCATATAATACAACTTCTTTTGAGTAAGATTCAGAAGTTTTCTTTTTCATGTTATACATATCAATATCTGCATTTTGAATCAATTCAAAAATATTAACTTCTTCATTTTCTCCAAATGCAATCCCAATTGATACAGATATTTTTTCAATAATATCCTCATCATAACATAAATCTAGAAGTTCTTTTCTTATCTCTTCCAAAACTTCTAGTTTTGTATCATTCATAATTATTAGGAATTCATCTCCACCAATTCTAGCTAGATCTGCATTATCATAATTAGACATTACTTGTTTCATTTTGTTTGATAATTGTTTTAGTAAGTAATCTCCTCTTTCATGACCCAAATAATCATTGTTTGCTTTTAAACCATTTAAATCAAGTGAAATCACTCCTGTATTTTCGGTTGTAGTGTATTTCTTAATTTTATCTTCAATGAAGTTACGATTATGAAGCCCAGTCATATTATCATAATTGCTTAACTTATTTAATTCTCTTAACAAGTTAAAAACCTTAGTTTCATCATATAGTAGAATCATATATCCGTGTTCATTCATCTTATTCAAAGAAAATTTCTTTTCCCTTAAATGATAATGATCTTTTTCAGCGTCTTTCACAGTTTCATCCATATAATAATCTTCGTATAAAACTATTTGTTTTTTTAATTCATCCAGAAGTAAACTTAGCTCTTTACCTTCATAATGATTAATATTTATATTATATTTTTCCTGAAGAAGATTAGAAACTTCAACAACACGCTTTTCGTGATCTGTTAAGATATACATCTCTCTCATATTAGATAATATTTCACCACGCCCAGATGTCTTTAAATTAAAAATCATGTCTTTTCGGTAAATAACTTGATATAACATGAATGTAACTATAACAAGTGAAACATATGTTAGATCTATATTAGATTTAAACACTAGAATCTGTAATGCATTAAACACTAAAACAATAATAACACTATAAAACATTGTTTTAGAAACACTCTTATAATGACTAATATTACGTTTTTTTCTTAAAAATAACGTCATATAGACAATTGATATTAATAGTACTGAGTATGTAAGAATTAAATGGAATATAAACAGTGGTCCATTTGAGGCAGTATATAAAGAATCATATGTTATGACTCCTGCAGGATCTAAATTTAAAATATATTTAGTTTGTGCATTTGTAACTGCTACTAGAAACTCAGCTGTAAATAAAATAGATAGACTAGCAAGAATCCATTTTGGCATTTTCTTTTCAATGTAGTTAAAGATTGTGCAAAACATAAAAGAAGCCATTAAAAATTTTAATGGGTAACCAAGTATATGCGCATAATAGATTATATTTGTGTTTTCTGAAATTCTTTCTATAAAAATGAGTATTGTCCATGTGAATGTAGCATTTACTAAAAACTTCAAACATCTATACTTCATATTCTTTGGTGTATTCCACAAATATATAACGGGGATAATCGATAAGAACCCAACACCAAGTAAGATTAATTCGAGAAAAATATTCATAAAAATCACTCCTTTATAACATTATACAATAACCAAATGTAAATAGATATTTTATTTCACTTATATAAAATTATAATGTTTATTGTAAGTACAATCTATAACTGTTATACTAATATCACTATAATTACTTATAAGGAGAATATAAAATGAAAAGAAATATATATATATCATATATTCATTCAGATGCGATGAATTTTAAGTTTAAAATCATGGATAGATTTAAGGGAAGAAAATATAAATTCTCTAATGAGGAATATGATGTAAACGTACTAGATTTTGAGAAAAATGAGGAGTCATTATTCAAATTAGAAAAGAAGGTTTCTCACTCTGATGTTACTATTGTTTTAATATCAAAAAACATCTTAGAGAGTAAATGGATTTTTGAAGAAGTTAAGGCTTCTTTAGAAACACAAACACCATCGGGAAGAGTCAAACCTCCAAAAGGTGTTATTGGCGTAGTTATACCTGAGAAAGGTAATGACTACAGCTATATAATGTCTAAAGGTAGTAAAGGTATTTGGAGAGCAGACAAGTCTAAGTTGCCAAAAATTATTGCCGACAATATTCTAAACGAGAAAGTTATCCAAAACAAAAACGATGTATACTATGATTCATTTATATCAGTATTTAGATGGGAAGACTTTATTCGTAATTTTGAAAACTGTGTTAATATTGCACACATCAAAGCTACTGAACATTCTGAAGATTACAATATAACTAAATAGTTAGATAAACTGTACTAAAAAAGAAGACATTGTCTTCTTTTTTTATTTTAATTTAATCCTTTTTGGCGTTCTATCGTCATAATAGTAACCCCAGTTTTTTTCAGGCTCATCAACTGCATCCGAACCTTTCCAAAATTCATCAAATGCTTCAAAGAAAAAGCAAGTTATCTTTTTTTCTTTTGTATACTTATCTAATTCATTATTAAAGAATAATTGATTCATCTCATTTGCATTTTCTTTAGATATTTGTCCACCATTTGAATTAGTTGGCCAACCCGTCTCTGTTATAATAACTTGTTTGTTTGGATATAAATTTTTAATTTCATTAAATTCTCTAATGCTAGTACTTATTCCTTCACTAACATTTGCACCAAGCCAAACAGGATAAATATGTATGCTTATGAAATCAACTGCTTCCGCAACTTCTTTTAGTTGATTTCTCCAATAATAATTATTATCACAATATGTCACAGGAACATTTGTGTATTTCTTTAGTTCTTGAACAAAGTATAAAACTCTTCCAGGAGATACTAAATTTTCATTCCATTCTGGTACTGCTTCATTACCCGCAGATACCCCTAAAACTATGTCTTCAAATTCATTTACTAATTCAATTGCTTTATGTAACTGACTTTGGTTGTACTCAATGTTTTTGGCTATTTCTTCAACTGAATAATCTCCACCCCAAGCACAGTCGTGGTTATTTGCTTCTCCAAGTAAATCCATTCCAACTAAAACTTT
>Ga0102814_10002485_pt1 | contig 12426 bp, 9 predicted proteins | sample ColrivemetaGS741_FD_79112 | JGI IMG/M metagenome (GOLD analysis project Ga0102814, IMG submission 79112) | Estuarine microbial communities from the Columbia River estuary - Flood tide ETM metaG S.741 | ecosystem: Environmental > Aquatic > Marine > Intertidal zone > Estuary | place: USA: Columbia... | reverse complement strand
TAACCAGATGTCCACGACCCAGATCGCGTCCATAACAGGCAGAACAGACACCGTGACGCACGTCACAAGTGATCGCCGACCGCACTTTGATCTCATCGATTGAGGACAACTGCGTATCAGTCTCTAGACCCAGTACCCAAGCTTCATCAATCAGTGTGCCAGCAGGAATCAACGTCTCATTAGTCGACGGATCTACCACATCGGCAGCCACCGTACGGCCCAGTACCCGAGCGCCTAGTGGCACGGTGACATCGCCACCCTCGATCATAGGGGCTACGGTTACACCATTGTCGGTACCGCAATCACGCTCGGTGATTACCAGATCCTGAGCCACATCAACCAGACGGCGGGTCAGATAACCGGAGTTAGCAGTCTTCAAGGCCGTATCGGCTAGACCTTTACGCGCACCGTGCGTAGAGATGAAGTACTGGAGTACGTTCAGACCTTCACGGAAGTTAGCCGTGATAGGTGTCTCGATGATGGAGCCATCAGGCTTGGCCATCAGGCCTCGCATACCACCTAGCTGACGCATCTGCGCCACACTGCCTCGAGCGCCAGAGTCGGCCATCATATAGACAGAGTTAAACGATTCCTGGGTCAACGGCTTGCCGTCTTCACCCAGAACAACATTGCCCTCAACGTCGACAACCTCATCAACCTTAAGATCAGCCATCATCGCTTCGGTGACTTTCTCGTTGGCACGAGACCAAAGGTCGATCACCTTGTTGTATTTTTCGCCCTGAGTCACCAAACCATCAGCGTACTGAATTTCGATCTCTTTAACTTCGGCGTTGGCCTCGTCAATGATCGCTTTCTTAGCATCAGGAATAACGAAGTCGTTAACACCGACCGATGCACCTGAACGTGTTGCATAAGCAAAACCGGTGTACATCAACTGGTCGGCAAAGATAACCGCATCTTTCAGACCACAGCGACGGTAAGCTTCGTTGATCAGCTTAGATATCGCTTTTTTCTTCATCGGCTGGTTGGCCAATTCGAACGGCAACCCTGATGGGAAAATATCAAACAGCAGCGCACGGCCCACCGTGGTATCTACGATACTAGTCACTTCGGTATCGTTGCCCTGAATGTCACGGATCTTCTGGGTAATACGCACCTTAACCTGTGCTTGCAACTCGACCATCTTGGCGCCATAGGCACGGCTGACTTCAGAGATATCTGCAAACACCATACCCATGCCTTTGGCATTCATCTTTTCACGGGTCATAAAGTACAGACCCAAGACCACGTCTTGCGAAGGAACGATGATGGGTTCACCGTTAGCAGGCGAGAGTACGTTGTTGGTCGACATCATCAAGGCGCGCGCTTCAAGCTGCGCTTCGATAGTCAACGGTACGTGGACCGCCATTTGGTCACCGTCAAAGTCGGCGTTGTAGGCCGCACAGACCAGCGGATGTAGCTGGATCGCTTTACCTTCAATCAGTACCGGCTCAAATGCCTGAATACCCAAACGGTGAAGCGTGGGAGCACGGTTCAACATGACCGGATGTTCGCGGATCACTTCGGCCAGGATATCCCAGACTTCAGCGGTTTCGCGCTCAACCATCTTCTTGGCCGCTTTGATGGTGGTCGCCAGACCACGCAGTTCAAGCTTGGAAAAAATAAACGGCTTAAACAGCTCTAGCGCCATCTTCTTAGGAAGACCACACTGGTGCAGACGCAGGTATGGACCTACAACGATAACCGAACGACCAGAGTAGTCGACGCGCTTACCCAGCAGGTTCTGACGGAAACGACCCTGTTTACCCTTGATCATGTCTGCCAAGGACTTAAGAGGGCGCTTGTTGGAGCCGGTGATCGCACGACCACGACGACCGTTATCCAGCAACGCATCCACTGACTCTTGCAACATCCGCTTCTCGTTGCGCACGATGATATCCGGAGCAGACAGCTCCAGCAGGCGCTTGAGACGGTTGTTACGGTTAATCACTCGGCGGTACAGATCGTTAAGGTCCGAAGTCGCGAAACGCCCGCCATCCAGAGGCACCAGCGGGCGAAGATCAGGCGGCAGAACAGGAAGGACTTCCATGATCATCCAGCCAGGCTTGTTACCTGAAGCCACAAAGGACTCCATCAGTTTCAAACGCTTGGAGACCTTCTTGATCTTGGTTTCCGAATTGGTATTAGGGATCTCTTCGCGCATCTGCGCGATTTCGGCATCCATATCCAGCTCGCGTAGCAACGCCTGGATCGCCTCAGCACCCATTTTGGCATCAAACTCGTCACCAAACTCTTCTAGTGCTTCAAAGTACTCTTCGTCATTAAGCAGCTGACCTTTTTCTAAGGTCGTCATTCCGGGCTCAGTTACAACGAAAGACTCAAAATAAAGCACGCGCTCGATATCACGCAAGGTCATATCCAGCAGCAAACCGATACGGCTCGGTAGCGATTTCAGGAACCAGATGTGCGCCACCGGACTGGCCAGTTCGATGTGACCCATACGGTCGCGACGCACTTTAGCCAGCGCGACTTCAACGCCACATTTTTCACAGATCACGCCACGGTGCTTGAGACGCTTGTACTTACCGCACAAGCACTCATAGTCTTTGACTGGGCCAAAGATCTTGGCGCAGAACAGACCTTCACGCTCAGGCTTAAAGGTCCGGTAGTTAATCGTTTCCGGCTTCTTGACCTCACCATAGGACCAAGAACGGATCATCTCAGGCGAAGCCAGACCAATTCGAATCGAATCGAATTCATTGATCTGGTTTTGCGTTTTCAACAGGTTAAGCAAATCTTTCATCGGCCGTCGCTCCTTCCGGAGTTAACGACCAGAGCGGCTGCCGGCCACCCTGGTCTGTGTGATAACTGCTGCTTATTCGTTTTCGAGTTCGATATCGATACCCAGCGAACGGATCTCTTTGACCAATACGTTGAAGGACTCAGGCATGCCTGGCTCCATCCGATGGTCACCGTCAACGATGTTTTTATACATCTTGGTACGGCCGTTCACGTCGTCCGACTTCACAGTCAGCATCTCTTGCAGGGTGTAAGCGGCGCCATAGGCTTCCAGAGCCCAAACCTCCATCTCACCGAAGCGCTGTCCACCGAACTGAGCCTTACCACCCAGCGGCTGCTGAGTAACCAGGCTATAGGAACCGGTAGAACGGGCGTGCATCTTGTCATCAACCAAGTGGTTCAACTTCAACATGTACATGTAGCCAACAGTCACAGGGCGGTCGAACGCATCACCGGTACGACCATCAAACAGGGTGACCTGTCCGGTATCGCTCAGGCCTGCCATGCGCAACAGCTCTTTGATCTCTGACTCTTTAGCACCGTCAAACGCGGGAGTAGCCATAGGCACACCGTGGCGCAGGTTTTTCGCAAGCTCGAAGATATCCTCATCAGACATCGCATCGAGATCTTCCTTACGCCCGCCACCTACAGTGTTGTAGATCTGATTCAGCAATTTACGAATCTTGGCGATCTTGGCTTTCTCTTCCAGAAGATCGTTGATGAGATCGCCCAGCCCCTTGGCAGCCGCACCAAAGTGAGTTTCTAGAACCTGACCTACGTTCATCCGCGAAGGAACACCCAGCGGATTCAAGACGATATCGATCGGACGGCCCTGCTCATCGTAAGGCATATCTTCAACGGGCTTAATCGCCGAGATAACACCCTTGTTACCATGACGACCGGCCATCTTATCGCCTGGTTGCAGTTGACGTTTAATCGCCACATACACCTTAACGATCTTCAGCACGCCAGGTGCCAAATCGTCACCCTGCTGCAGCTTGCGCTTCTTATCTTCGTACTTTTCATCCAGCTGCTGACGACGCTCAACCAACTGCTGCTGAGCACGCTCAAGCTGCTCGGTTAACGCTTCATCACTGACGCGAATTTTAAACCAGTCAGACTTGGTCAGCCCGCCAAGGAATTCGGCAGTGATCTCTTGGCCTTTCTTAAGACCCGCACCACCGTCAGCCTTAACGCCTAACAATGCTTTCTGAAGACGTTCGAAGGTAGCTCCCTCAACGATACGGAATTCATCGTTCAAATCCTTACGGATAGCGGTCAGCTGCTCCTCTTCGATCTGGATCGCACGCACATCTTTCTCTACGCCATCACGGGTAAAGACCTGAACGTCGATAACAGTACCTTTGGTGCCGGTCTTAACCCGCAGCGAGGTATCCTTAACGTCTGAGGCTTTTTCACCGAAGATAGCACGCAGTAGCTTCTCTTCAGGAGTCAGCTGGGTCTCACCCTTAGGCGTCACTTTACCGACCAGAATGTCGCCAGGGCCAACTTCAGCACCGATATACACGATACCGGACTCGTCCAGCTTACCCAGTGCACCTTCGCCAACGTTAGGTATATCCGAGGTAATCTCTTCAGATCCTAGCTTGGTATCACGCGCCACACAGGTTAACTCCTGGATATGGATCGTGGTGAAACGGTCTTCTTCAACCACACGCTCGGAGATCAAAATCGAATCTTCGAAGTTGTAGCCGTTCCAAGGCATAAACGCGATACGCATGTTCTGACCTAGAGCCAGCTCACCCATATCGACGGAAGGACCATCAGCCATGATGTCGCCACGCGCTACCGACTCGCCCATACGCACCAGCGGACGCTGGTTGATACAGGTGTTTTGGTTAGAACGAACGTATTTGGTCAGGTTGTAGATATCAACACCGGCCTCACCGGCTACAACCTCATCATCGTTCACACGGACTACGATACGACCCGAGTCGACAGATTCGATCTCGCCACCACGATTAGCCACAACGCAAACACCAGAATCGCGTGCTACGTTGCGCTCCATGCCAGTACCGACCAGCGGCTTTTGAGCCCGCAATGTGGGAACGGCCTGACGTTGCATGTTGGATCCCATCAGGGCCCGGTTAGCATCATCGTGCTCCAGGAACGGGATCAGCGACGCCGCCACAGACACCACCTGACGCGGCGAAACGTCCATGAACGTTACCCGGGATGGTGCCATAACAGTAAATTCGTTCTGATGACGCACGGCCACCAGATCGTCTACCAGACGGTTCTTGGCATCCATATTGGCATTAGCCTGAGCAACGACATGCTCGGCTTCGTCAATAGCAGACAGGAATTCAATCTCATCCGTGACCAGACCATCAACTACCTTACGGTAGGGGCTTTCAAGGAAGCCATAGCTGTTGGTTCGCGCATAGGTTGCCAACGAGTTGATCAAACCGATGTTCGGACCTTCAGGAGTCTCGATCGGGCACACACGACCGTAATGGGTCGGGTGCACGTCGCGGACTTCAAAGCCGGCACGCTCGCGGGTCAGACCACCTGGCCCAAGCGCAGAAACACGACGCTTGTGGGTAACTTCTGACAGCGGGTTGTTCTGATCCATAAACTGGGAGAGCTGGCTAGAGCCAAAGAACTCTTTAACAGCGGCAGCAACCGGCTTGGCATTGATCAGATCCTGAGGCATCAGGCCATCAGATTCGGCCATCGACAGACGCTCACGTACCGCCCGTTCAACGCGAACCAGACCGACGCGGAACTGGTTTTCAGCCATCTCACCGACTGAACGCACCCGACGGTTACCCAGGTGGTCGATATCATCGACCACGCCTTTACCGTTACGAATGCTAATCAGAGTCTTGAGAACCTCAAGGATATCTTCGCGGTCCAGAGTCCCTGCACCCAGGATCTCTTCGCGACCGATACGACGGTTAAACTTCATCCGTCCAACTTCAGACAGGTCATAACGATCCAGACTGAAGAATAGGTTTTCGAACAGGCCTTCAGCCGACTCTTTAGTGGGCGGCTCGCCTGGGCGCATCATCCGATAGATCTCTACCAGCGCTTCCAACTGATTACGCGTCGGATCGATACGCAGGGTTTCAGAGATAAAGGAGCCACAATCCAGATCGTTGACATAGAGGGTCTGCAGAGTTTCGATACCGGCATCATGGATCGTCGCCAGCAGCTCTGCTGTGATCTCATCGTTGGCCTCGGCTATGATTTCGCCTGTAGATGGATGGATCACATCTTTAGCGACGGCCTTGCCCAGCAGGTAATCCTCTGGAACTTCAAGCTCAGAGACCTTGGCCTTTTCCAGATCCCGGATATGCTTCGCAGTAATCCGACGACCGGCTTCGACCAACACCGCACCTTTGTTGTCTTTCAGATCAAAGCTTGCAGTTTCACCACGCAGCCGTGAAGCCACCAGTGCCAAAGATGCTGTACCTTCATGCAGCACATAGCTATCGGTGTCGAAGAAGGTATCCAGAATCTCTTGGGTGGTCATACCCAGAGCGCGCATCAGGATAGATGCAGGCAGCTTACGGCGACGATCGATACGGACGAAGACGTTGTCCTTCGGATCAAATTCAAAGTCTAGCCATGAACCACGGTAGGGAATAACGCGTGCAGAATACAACAGCTTACCGGACGAATGAGTCTTACCCTTGTCGTGATCGAAGAACACGCCAGGAGAACGGTGCAGCTGAGAAACAATAACTCGCTCAGTACCATTGATAACGAAGGTACCGTTGTCAGTCATCAGGGGCATTTCACCCATATAGACTTCTTGCTCTTTGATATCCTTGATCGCTTTATTAGAAGACTCACGATCGTAGATAACCAAACGAACTTTGACCCGCAGCGGAGCCGCGTAGGTAACCCCACGCAACTGACACTCTTTGACGTCGAAGCCGGGCTCACCCAAACGGTAGCCCGCATATTCCAACGCTGCGTTGCCAGAATAAGAGGTGATCGGAAACACGGAGTTAAACGCCGCATGCAGTCCGACTTCTTTTTTATCATCTGCGGATGTCGCACCAGTTTGTAAAAACTTGCGGTACGAATCGATCTGGATGGCCAGCAGGTATGGAACATCCATTACGTGAGGCAATTTACCGAAATCCTTCCGGATACGCTTTTTTTCTGTGAACGTGTAAGCCATCAGCATTCCCCAGCTTGTGCACCGAATCAAACAAACAACAGAAGAGTACAAAACCGAATCTTCTGTCAGAGACCGTCAGGACAAAGCAGTCCCGGTATAACGGCAAAAAGGCCGGTGACAGTGTCACCGGCCGATTGCGCAATTTACATTACGCAGCTAACGCCAGAGGCGTGAAGTCATTACTTAACTTCAACAGTCGCGCCAGCTTCTTCCAGAGCAGCTTTAAGCTCAGCAGCTTCGTCTTTGCTAACACCAGCCTTAACAACGCCAGGAGCGCCATCAACAACTGCCTTAGCTTCTTTAAGACCCAGACCTGTAGCAGCACGGACAGCCTTGATGACGTTAACTTTCTTGTCGCCAACGACAGTCAGCACAACATCAAACTCAGTTTGCTCTTCAGCAGCAGCGCCAGCATCGGCACCCGCAGCAACAGCAACCGCTGCAGCAGCAGAAACGCCGAACTTCTCTTCCATTGCAGTAACAAGCTCAGCAACGTCCATTACAGACATTTCGGCGATTGCGTTAATGATATCTTCTTTAGTCAGAGACATGGTTCAATCCTGATATTACGTGAGCGTATGCTCGTTAAATCGTTGAATAACCAGATTAATTAATGACGCAACGTCAATAATTAAGCGGCTTCTTGTTCTTTCTGATCGCGAACGGCCGCCAAAGTGCGGACCAGCTTGCCAGCAGAAGCTTCCTTCATAACGCTCATCAGCTTGGCGATCGCTTCGTCGTAAGTCGGCAGACTTGCCAACACGTCGATAGAGACCTGATTGCCATCGAAAGCAGCTGCTTTCAGCTCAAGCTTGTCATTATTCTTAGCGAACGCCTTCAGGATGCGCGCACCGGCACCTGGATGTTCGTTAGAGAATGCAATGATGCTTGGGCCTACAAATGTCTCAGCCAGACATTCGTATGCAGTGCCTTCCAGCGCGCGACGTGCCAGCGTGTTACGCACAACGCGCAACCACACTCCACCTTCACGTGCCTGCTTGCGCAGCTCTGTCATCTTCGCAACGGTTACGCCGCGAGAGTCTGCAACAACAGCAGACAGAGCGCTCTGAGCAGCTTTCTGGACTTCAGCGACGATCGCTTTTTTGTCTTCGAGTCCTAGTGCCACCTGTGGTACTCCTGGATTTAAGCCTAGCTACAGGTCGATAAATCAACCCTGCATAGACCTTGTTACCTTCCTCCCCTCACTAGCCACTGCCAGCAGAGGAACTCAATCGGTGTTAGATCCAATAAAATCTGAATCGGGTCACCATCTGCGCAGGTACTCCCCTAAGGAGACTATTAAGGAAGATCAAACAACAACCCTCCACCTGCGGTCTTTGACGACCTTCGCCATACACAGATAAACGCGCTATCTAGTGAACTGCAAAGACCCCAAAGTTCTCTTGCGCGCCCGGAATCTATGAATCCAGGCGACAGATCCCAAACAACAGGATCGAATTAGATAATCAGACTGGCCAGATCCACCTGCAGGCCTGGACCCATGGTGGTAGACACAGAGATCTTCTTGAAATAGATACCTTTCGCAGAAGCAGGCTTAAGACGCTTCAATTCAGACACCAAGGCTTCAATATTCTGCTTAATGGCTGCCGGCTCAAAACCGACCTTACCAACGGCACCATGAATGATACCGTTCTTGTCAGTACGGAAACGCACCTGACCGGCTTTAGCGTTACGCACTGCAGTAGCTACATCAGCCGTTACGGTGCCAACTTTAGGGTTAGGCATCAGGCCACGCGGACCAAGAATGGTACCCAACTGACCCACAACACGCATGGCATCAGGACTAGCAATAACCACGTCAAAGTTCATCTCGCCGCCCTTGATGGCTGCAGCAAGATCATCAAAACCTACAATATCAGCACCGGCGGCTTTAGCTTTCTCAGCATTCTCACCTTGTGCAAATACAGCAACACGAACCTCTTTACCCGTACCATTCGGCAGCACAGAAGCACCACGAATCACTTGGTCAGATTTACGCGGATCAACACCCAGGTTAACAGCAACCTCGATAGACTCTTTAAACTTAACTGCAGATAGCTCACTCAACAGTGACACCGCATCTTCAATCGCGTAGTGCTTACCCAGAGTTACTTTTTCAGCAATCGCCTTGGCACGCTTAGTCAACTTAGCCATTACTCAGCTCCCTTCACTGTCAGACCCATACTACGAGCAGTACCCGCAATAGTACGTACTGCTGATTCCATATCTGCAGCAGTCAGATCTGGCATCTTAGTTGTTGCAATCTCTTCCAACTGCGCAGGAGTCACCACACCCACCTTGACAGTATTTGGGCGAGCGGAACCACTTTTCAGACCGGCAGCCTTCAGCAACAGAACAGACGCAGGCGGCGTCTTAGTAACAAAAGTAAAACTACGATCGGCATAAACCGTGATCACGACTGGAGTAGACAAACCCACTTCCAAGCTCTGTGTAGCAGCGTTGAACGCCTTACAGAACTCCATGATATTAACACCGTGCTGACCCAAAGCTGGGCCTACGGGTGGGCTTGGGTTCGCCTTACCCGCTGCAACTTGCAGCTTGATATACGCTGTGACTTTCTTAGCCATGACATTTCCTCATGTGGGTGCAAACGCTTTTCAGCTCCCCGATTACACACTGCCGAACCAGGTCGACAGTCACCATTTGATAGTGCATTAGCAGCAACCAACAACTGCCTTACAACTACCGCACTACAACTACAACAAAGCAGCGACTGAGATAAACCCAATCACCGCTTTAAAAAACATCACCAAATTTAGTCTTTTACGACCTGACCAAACTCCAACTCAACCGGAGTCGAACGCCCAAAGATCAGCACCGCCACCTGCACTCGGCTCTTTTCGTAGTTAACCACCTCTACTACACCCGTGAAGTCAGTAAAGGGCCCTTCAGTAACACGCACCATCTGACCAGGCTCAAACAACGTCTTGGGCCGAGGCTGATCCACACCCGCTTCAACTCGCTGCAAAATCGCCTGCGCCTCTTTCTCGGTAATTGGCGCCACCTTTCCTGGACTCTTGGTATCCTCACCAATAAAGCCCATCACCCGAGGCACGCCCTTGACCAAATGCCAAGACGCGTCATTCATCTCCATCTGCACCAAAACATAACCAGGATAAAACTTACGCTCAGACTTGCGCTTCTGGCCATTGCGCATTTCAACCACTTCTTCGGTCGGAACTAAAATCTCACCGAAGGCATCCTGCATATCTTCGAGCGCAATACGCTCCTGCAAGGACTGCATAACTCGCTTTTCATAACCCGAATATGCGTGAACGACATACCAACGCTTCGCCACTGCGAGAACCCCTTAACCAATAACCCCAGAAACCATCCAACTCAACAGCGAATCGATCGCCCAGAGCGCCAAACCGGTCAACAACACAACCACAACAACGATCGCAGTAGTTTGCACCGTCTCCTGGCGCGTCGGCCAGACAACCTTACGTATCTCTACTTTGGCTTCTTTGAACAGCGTGAAAAACGCTTTGCCCTTAGCTGTCTGCAACGCCACAAAACCGGCTGCAGCCGCCAACAACAACAGAGCCAGCACCCGATACAGCAATGACTCTTCTGCAAAATATGAATTACCCGTCACTCCCACTGCAACCAGCAGCAGAGCTACAAACCACTTACCAGAATCAAACTTGGATTCAGCAGAACCTGCTTTCGCAATCATGCGGTAAAGCCTCTATAAACAGATGGAGCTGATAGAAACATCAACCCTAAGACAGCCACCAATTTAACGACTTAACACAAGAAGTTAAATTGGCAGGCCAGGAGGGACTCGAACCCCCAACCTGCGGTTTTGGAGACCGCTGCTCTGCCAATTGAGCCACTGGCCTGTCACAAGGGGAGCGAATTATATCCACCACCCAAGGGCTTTGCAACTAACAATAAATACTTATTCTATGCACAAACCTATAACACACAAAAGGCAGGTATATTGCTATACCTGCCTTTTGTGTAACTACTACCTATAAAATGGAGCTCCAAGGCGGATTTGAACCGCCGACCTCACCCTTACCAAGGGTGTGCTCTACCCCTGAGCTACTGGAGCACATTTCATAACCAACAGTATTTTTACTACTTGTAACCGATGACATTGGAGCGGGTAGCGGGAATCGAACCCGCATCATCAGCTTGGAAGGCTGAGGTGATAGCCATTATACCATACCCGCTCAAGCCAAATGTCGAAGTTAATGGTGGTGAGGGGTGGATTCGAACCACCGAAGCTTGCGCGTCAGATTTACAGTCTGATCCCTTTGGCCACTCGGGAACCTCACCTTACCCTCAAGACCCTGAGCCAATACCAGAACCTTGATAACTTCATCTTGCCACTAAGCAGTGGTGCCGGCACCAAGAGTCGAACTCGGGACCTACTGATTACAAGTCAGTTGCTCTACCAACTGAGCTATGCCGGCTCATGCCTTGCGTCAAGAGGCGCAGATATTACTCACGCCCCTGAGCTGTTGCAACCCTTTGACAAAGTTTTTTTTCACTTTTCACCGCCGGAAACTTTTTCAGCAACGATTGCGCCCAAGCGCTATTGGCAACCACTTCGGAATTCGTCCGCAGCAACAGGTAATAATTGTAACGATAACGCTTCTGCTCTTTGACTACGGCGGCATAACCTTGTTGCTGAAGTGCAAGCTCAAGCGCCTGTGCCGACCCCAGCGCCTCATACGCGCCTAAAGAAAGCTCCTTCCTGCCCTCTGAAGTTTCAGACCATTCACCCTCTAATCCGACCGACCGCATCGTACCGAGCAATTCTTCCTGCGCTTGTGCCCCTCTAGGCGCACTAATAGACACGCCATACACCGAAGGCAGCTCAGCAGACACTTCCTGTTCTAATTCCAGCTCTCCAGGCGCCTCTTGGCCCAACCACGCCTCCAGCCCCTGCGCCTGCGCAAAGACGCCGAAACGATAGCAATTCAACAACCGCTCTGTTTCAACATCAAGCGCCGCTATCGGTTCGGGGCGAGGCTCAGGCTCACGGAGTCGCAGTGCCGAAGCCGGCACCTCCGACAGCAGATCAAGCTCTGCCAAACCATGCACCCTGTTTTCTGCACGATTAGCCACTTCACGCCGATACTGCTGCTCCTGATAAAACCAGCCATACAGCAGCGCATTCGCTAATAGAAGAATCAAAAACGACCATTTCAACATCTAGCTACTCTCTGACTGTCAGGCAGCGCCCAGTCAAGCCCATCCAAGACTAGATCAGCGCACTCTTTGCCCTCACCCGCAGCCTCTAAGAACCGCTCGGCATCCCCCCCGGTAACCAGCAGGCGCGCCCGATCTCCTAACAGTTTTGGCACATCACGAGCCACCCGTTGTGCTAACGCAGCCAGCATCAATTCAATCCCATGCCCTACCGCTTCCTCAGTACTATGACCCGGGCGCGTGTCAAACCGCCCCAGCACTTCAATTGGCAGATGGATCTGACGCGTATTACTGAGCAACCCTTTACGCATTAAGCGCAACCC
>Ga0102814_10002483_pt1 | contig 12432 bp, 10 predicted proteins | sample ColrivemetaGS741_FD_79112 | JGI IMG/M metagenome (GOLD analysis project Ga0102814, IMG submission 79112) | Estuarine microbial communities from the Columbia River estuary - Flood tide ETM metaG S.741 | ecosystem: Environmental > Aquatic > Marine > Intertidal zone > Estuary | place: USA... | reverse complement strand
TGAAAACATTAATAGGAACATACGAATGTAAAGCTGATGCAAAAGGTAGAATAATGCTGCCTGCTGCTTTAAAAAAACAGCTTTCACCAACAATGCAAAACGGCTTCGTTCTAAAACGAGCAGTTTTTCAATCGTGTTTGGAGTTGTATCCTATGGATGAGTGGGAAACGTTAATGCAACGTGTTAACAAGCTTAATCGTTTCAACAAAAAGCATAACGACTTTATTCGTCGTTTTACGGCAGGAGTAAAATTTATAGAATTAGATGCTTCTGGTCGTTTGCTTGTACCTAAAGATTTAGTTGGATTCGCTGGAATTTCTAAAAATATAGTAATGTCAACTTCTATAAGCATAGTTGAGATTTGGGATAAGGAAAATTACGAGCAATCTATAGACGATACAGCAGGAGGTTTTGCTGATTTAGCTGAAGAAGTAATGGGACAAGACAATGCAGATGGACTATCATAATCCTGTATTGCTAAATGAAACAGTTGGAGGTCTAAACATTAAAAAAAATGGTGTTTATGTTGATGTGACCTTTGGAGGTGGTGGACATAGTAGGGAAATATTAAAGCATTTAGGTGAGGATGGAAAACTCATTGCTTTTGACCAAGATCAAGACGCTCTTTTAAATACAATTGACGATAAACGATTTTTGCTGATTAACGAAAACTTTAGATATGTAAAACGTTTTTTAAAGTTTTATGGTGTTAGAAAGGTGGATGGGATTTTAGCAGATTTTGGCGTGTCATCTCATCAATTTGATGAGGCTAAACGTGGTTTTTCAACGCGATTTAATGCAGATTTAGACATGAGAATGAACCAGCAAGATAAACTCTCTGCATATAATGTTGTTAATAATTATGATGAAGGAGATTTAAAGCGAGTGTTATTGCAGTATGGCGAATTAAGGCAAGCTCCAGTTTTTGCAAGAACAATTGTTTCAGAACGTGAGAAAGAACCAATTAAGACAACTGAGCAACTAAAACAAATCTTAAGAAGGTATATGCCAGAACGTAGAGAAAACAAAATTTTGGCTCAGATATATCAAGCTATTCGGATTGAAGTTAATCAGGAGTTAGAAGCATTAAAAGAGTTTTTGTTGCAAACACCAGAATTGTTGGAGACAGGAGGAAGATTAAGTCTTATATCCTACCATTCATTAGAAGATCGATTGGTTAAAAGATTTATTAGAGATGGCATGTTCGAAGGGCAACCAGATAAAGATGTTTTTGGAAATGTAGAAGTGCCTTTAAAAAGAATAGGGAAATTAATAGTTCCTACACAAGAAGAAATAAAATTAAATAATAGAGCTAGAAGCGCTAAGCTTAGAATAGCAGAAAAAATATAAATGGTAAAGAAAAGTATTCAAAGTATACTAAAAGGGACTTTTTTAGTGAGTGATGACTCATTTAAAAACTGGCGCTTTATCATTTTTCTTTCAGCCTTAGCTATAATTATGATTGCAAGTTCTCATAGTGCAGATAGAAAAGTGCATGAGATTGCAAAATTAAATGAGGAGGTTAAAGAATTGAGATCAGCATTAATAGATGGACGAAAAAAATTAATGCATTTAAAAATGGAATCGACAATACGATTAAAATTAAAAGAATCAGGAATATTACCATCTGATGTTCCACCAAAAAAAATTAAAGTGTTAGCGCAAAACTAAAGCTCTATATGGCAGTTACCGAAAAGAACATATTAAACCGATTATATTTCATTGCAGGCTGTATGTTTGTCTTTGCGCTTTTGGTAATATTCAAACTAGTATCAATTCAAGTTGTACATGGAGAAGAATACAGAACTCTTGCTCTTGAACGCACAATTAAAAATGATATAATTCCAGCAAATAGAGGTAATGTTTATGCCTCAGATGGCAGCTTGTTGGCAACTTCAGTGCCTAAATACGATATTAGAATTGATGCTGTAACAATTTCAGAAAAAACTTTTGAAACGTATTTAAAACCATTATGTGATTCATTAGCAGTTTTTCATGGTAATACCTCTAGTTATTATCAGAATAAATTAAGAAAAGCAAAAGCGAGTAGAAATAGATACTTCTTGTTAGCTAGAAATCTTGGATATGGAGATTATATAAGAGTTAGGAGTTTCCCAATGCTAAATTTAGGAGCATATAAAGGTGGATTAATTGTAGAACAAAATACTAAACGAGAGCATCCTATGGGAGGAATTGCTCAGCGTACAATTGGTTACGAACGTTTTGATGAAAAAGGAAACGTAACACGACCAGGAATTGATGGTGCTTTTGGAGTTCAGTACTTAAGAGGTACTGATGGCATAAGAAGAAAGCAAAAAATCGGCAAAGGGCAATGGAAACCAATTGAAGACTTTAATCAAATAGAACCTAAAAATGGTTACGATGTGTACACAACACTAGATGTAAATATTCAAGATATAGCGCATCATGCATTATTAGAACAACTTGAAAAATATAAAGCAGATCATGGATGTGTTGTGGTTATGGAAACCAAAACAGGTGAGGTTAAAGCAATTTCAAATCTAGGAAAGACTAAAGATGGTAAATACTATGAAAGATTAAATTATGCTGTAGGTGAATCTCATGAACCTGGATCTACATTTAAACTTATGGCTTTGGCGGTTGCTTTGGAAGATAAGGTAATAGATACTACTACTATAGTAGATACAGAGAATGGAATTCTATCATTTTATGGTAAAAAAGTTAGGGATTCAAAAAATGGTGGATACGGAAAAATATCTGTAGCTAAAGCTTTTGAAGTGTCTTCAAATACTGGAATTGTAAAAGCCATACATAATAGTTATAAAGATAAACCATCAAAATTTGTAGATGGTTTATATAGAATGAACTTACAAGATACCTTGAAGCTACCAATAATAGGAGAAGGAAAACCAATTATTCCAGATCCTAGAATTAAAAACAAACGTTGGAGTGGCATTGCTCTAGAATGGATGGCTTATGGTTATGGTGTTTCGTTTACACCTTTACAAACATTAACGTTTTATAATGCTGTTGCCAATGATGGAGAAATGGTTAGGCCTAGATTTTTAAAAGAAGTAAGAGAATTTGGTACTCCAATTGAAACGTTTAAAAAGGATGTTATTAATAAGCAAATATGCTCTCCTGAAACTATAGATAAACTACAACAATTACTTAAAAATGTGGTTACAAAAAAACATGGGACTGGACATGGTCTTTATGCAGATAATTTTTCAATGGCTGGTAAAACAGGTACATGTCAAAAAGATTATAAAGAAAAAGATAAACTCAATTATATATCTTCTTTTGTTGGATTTTTTCCAGCTGAAAACCCAAAATACTCATGTATAGTTGTAATCCATGAACCAGACAAGAGTGTAGGTTATTACGGAGCAGATGTTTCTGGCCCAGTATTTAAAAAAATAGCACAAAAAATATATACAGATACACCATTAATTGATGAAGTAGGTAATCTAGAGATTGCTGCTAAAGCTGTCGCCAGCAATTACGAATCGTATTTCGAAACAGTTCAAAAACATAAAGCTATTATGCCAGATTTAAAAGGTGTTCCAGCTATGGATGCGCTTACAATCCTTGAAAATATGGGAATGAAAGTAAGGTTAATTGGTAGTGGTCATGTAAAAAAACAATCTGTTGAAAAAGGAGTAAAGCTAAAAGCTAAGCAAACAATAACATTAGAATTATCTTGATTAAATTAAAAGACATATTATACAAAGTAACTATCAATGCAGTTGTAGGCGATACAAATGTGATGGTGAATCAGGTACAATTTGATTCAAGAAAAATTTCAAAAGGAGATGTTTTTGTAGCAATTAAAGGTACTGTTGTAGATGGTCATAATTTTATTAATGATGTTATAGCAAAAGGTGCTATTGCTGTTGTTTGTGAAAAAACACCAGAAAATACTGTCCAAGATGTAACCTATATAGAAGTAGATAGCACTTCAAAAGCTTTAGCGTTTATAGCTTCAAATTATTATAATGTACCATCCGAAAACCTTAAACTGGTTGGTGTAACCGGTACAAATGGAAAAACTACAATAGCAAGTTTGTTGTACCAGTTATTTAAAAAAGCTGGTTATAAAGTTGGATTATTATCAACTGTAAAAGTTATGGTTGATGAAACTGAATTCACAGCAACACATACAACTCCAGATTCATTAAGTATAAATTATTATTTATCTAAAATGAATAACGAAGGTGTTGAATTTTGTTTTATGGAGGTAAGTTCACATGGTATTCACCAACATAGAACAGAAGGATTACATTTTACAGGCGGAATTTTCACAAACCTGTCTCACGATCATTTAGACTATCATAACACATTTGCAGAATACAGAGATGTAAAAAAATCATTCTTTGATAAACTTCCTAAAACAGCATTTTCATTGGTGAATATTGATGATAAAAATGGTGAAATAATGCTTCAGAATACAAGTTCAAAGCAATACACCTATGCATTAAAAACCTATGCAAATTATAGGGCTCAAATTCTAGAAAACCAATTTAGTGGTTTACTTTTAAAGATAAACGATCATGAAGTTTGGACAAGACTAATAGGAAACTTTAATGCCTATAATCTTGTAGCAATTTATGGAGCTTCAGAATTACTAGGACTTGAAAAAACTGAAATTTTAAGGTTAATAAGTGAGCTGGAAAGTGTTAGTGGAAGATTTGAATATTTTGTTACAGAAGGAAATATTACTGTAATTATTGATTATGCTCATACTCCAGATGCTTTAAAAAATGTAATAGAAACAATTAATAGCATTCGTACTAAAAATGAATCCTTAATTACAGTTGTTGGTTGTGGTGGAGATAGAGACCGAACAAAAAGGCCAAAAATGGCTCATATAGCTTCAGCTTTAAGTACTAAGGTAGTATTTACAAGTGATAATCCAAGATCAGAAATTCCAGAAGATATAATTACTGATATGGAAAAAGGTGTAGAGCCTCAAAATTTCAAAAAAACAGTATCAATAGTAGATAGAAAACAAGCCATTAAAACAGCTTGCCAACTAGCTGGACCAAACGATATCATTCTGGTAGCTGGTAAGGGTCATGAAACGTATCAAGAAATCAATGGTGTTAAAACCAATTTTGATGATTATAAAATAGTAGAAGAATTTTTAAAACAATTGCAAAAGTAGATGTTGTACTACCTATTTGAATATTTAGAAAAAGAGTTTCAATTTCCAGGAGCTTCATTATTTGGGTTTATAACCTTTAGAGCAGCTATGGCAGTGATTTTGTCGTTGTTAATCTCTACTATTTATGGTAAACGTATAATCAACTACTTAAGAAGAAAACAAGTTGGCGAAACCATTAGAGAATTAGGATTAGAAGGTCAGCAGGAAAAAGCAGGAACACCAACAATGGGTGGCGTTATAATTATTTTGGCCACATTAATTCCAGTAGTACTATTTGCGAAATTAGATAACATCTACATTATTCTTTTAGTTGTTACAACAATCTGGATGGGAATTATTGGATTTATAGATGACTATATTAAGAAATTCAAAAAAGATAAAGACGGATTAAAAGGAAGATTTAAAATTTTAGGGCAAGTTGGTTTAGGGCTTATAGTAGGGACTACGCTTTATTTTCATCAAGATGTAACTATAAAGGAAAAGATTCCTGTTTCTCAACAAGAAATTGTAGTAAATCAGCAATCCAACTTACCTCAATTTTTACCTGAAACTAAATCAACAAAAACAACAATCCCTTTTGTTAAACAAAACGAATTTGATTATGCAGATCTAATAACATGGATTAGTCCAAGTCTAGAAAAATACGCTTGGGTAGTTTTTATTATTATGGTAATATTTATAATTACTGCAGTATCCAATGGCGCAAATCTTACAGATGGTATCGATGGATTAGCTGCTGGAACTTCAGCAATAATAGTCCTCACATTAGGAATATTCGCATGGGTTTCAGGTAATATCATTTTCTCAGATTATCTCAATATCATGTATATACCAAGGGTTGAAGAAATCACTATTTACATAGCTGCTTTTGTTGGAGCTTTAGTTGGGTTTTTATGGTATAACACCTATCCAGCTCAAGTTTTTATGGGAGATACTGGAAGTTTAACAATTGGAGGAATTATAGCAGTAATAGCTATAGCAGTTAGAAAAGAATGGTTAATTCCTGTGTTATGCGGAATTTTCTTAGCAGAGAATTTATCTGTAGTAATGCAAGTTGGCTATTTCAAGTATACAAGAAAAAAATATGGAGAAGGACGACGCATTTTTAGAATGTCGCCCTTGCATCATCATTATCAAAAAGGAGGCTATCACGAAAGTAAAATTGTAACGCGATTTTGGATTATTGGAATCCTTCTGGCTATAATTTCAATAGTAACCTTGAAAATACGATAGTAGTTTGTCATTCCTGCGAAGGTAGGAATCTAGTTAAATGAAAAAGATAAATGACCAAAAGAAGGTTAGTCATATTAGGAGCAGGAGAAAGCGGAGTTGGAACAGCATTGCTTGGGAAACAAAAAGGATATGATGTCTTTGTTTCTGATAAGGGAAAAATAAAAAAAGAATATAAAGAAGTTCTTATACATAATGAGATTGAATGGGAAGAGGAGCAGCATACAGAATCGAAGATTCTAAATGCTGATGTTGTAATGAAAAGCCCTGGGATTCCAGATAAAGTTGCTTTGGTTCAAAGTTTATTAGCAAATAACATTTTAGTTATTTCAGAAATAGAATTTGCAGCACAATTTACAAAGGCAAACATAATAGGAATTACAGGAAGTAATGGTAAAACAACCACAACTATGTTAACACATCATATTTTAAAAAATGGTGAATTAAATGTAGAAATGGGAGGAAACATTGGCGATAGTTTTGCAAAACAAATTGCAAAAAATAACAGTGACCATTACGTGTTAGAGTTGAGTAGTTTTCAGTTAGATGGAATTATCAACTTTAAACCACACATTGCTATTATTACCAACATTACTCCAGATCATTTAGATAGATATGACTATAAGTTTGAAAATTACATTGCTTCAAAGTTTAGAATTGCAATGAATCAAACTAAAGAAGATTATTTAATCTATGATGCAGACGATGAGGTGATAAATAATTATCTGAATACCCATAAAATTCAATCCACATTATTACCATTTTCTTTAACAAAGAAATTGGAACAAGGAGCTTATTATAAAGACAAAAATATAATTATAACCATTGATAATAATAAAATTATTATGCCTACAACAAAACTAACTTTAGAAGGTAACCACAACGTTAAAAACGCCATGGCAGCTTCTACTGTTGCACATTTACTCAAAATAAGAAAACACACCATAAGAGAAAGTCTTGAAAATTTCCAAGGCGCAGAACATCGCTTAGAAAATGTACTTAGAATTAATAAAGTTCAGTATATAAATGATTCTAAAGCAACTAATGTAAATGCAACTTATTATGCTCTTGAAAGTATGGAAGCGCCTACAGTTTGGATAGTTGGAGGAGAAGATAAAGGCAATAACTATAAAGAGTTATTTCCGTTTATAAACGAAAAAGTAAAAGCGATAATTTGTCTTGGTGTAGACAACTCAAAACTGTACGAAAACTTTGGTAATATGGTTGATATCATCATAGAAACACAGTTTATGAGTGAAGCCGTAAAAATTGCTTATAAAATTGCTGAAGCTGGAGATAATGTGTTGTTGTCACCAGCATGCGCAAGTTTTGATTTGTTTGAAAATTACGAAGATAGAGGTCGTCAATTTAAAGATGCAGTAAGAAAACTATAATGCAAGAACTGTTTAACAATTTAAAAGGAGATCGTTTAATTTGGGCAATTGCTGCATTGTTAGCAATAGTTTCATTTTTACCTGTTTACAGTGCAGCCAGTAATTTGGCTTATGTAAGTGGTAATGGAAATACCTTTAGTTATTTTGTTAAACATTTTGTGCATCTGTTTTTAGGATTCGCAATTATTTATGGAGTTCATAAAATACCATATCGCTATTTTAGAGGCTTGTCAATGGTAATGATTCCCGTTGTTTTAGTTCTGCTTGGAGTTACCTTGTTTCAAGGTACTACAATTGAAGGTGCTAATGCAAGTAGATGGATACAAGTTCCTATTGTTGGATTTACATTTCAGCCATCTACATTAGCAGCTGTTGTTATAATGGTTTATGTAGCGCGTTATCTATCAAAAATCAAAGACAAAAAAATAACTTTTAAAGAGTCTATATTACCATTGTGGATTCCAGTTTTTATTATTCTAGTATTAATATTACCAGCAAATTTTTCAACAACTGCTATTATTTTTGCTATGGTAATCGTTTTAACTTTTTTAGGAGGTTATCCTTGGCAGTATTTAGCTATTATAATTGGAACAGGTTTAGTTATCCTAACTTTATTTGTGCTTACTGCAAAAGCATTTCCAGATTTAATGCCAAACAGAGTGGATACCTGGTCAAGTAGAATTGAAAACTTCCTAAATGGAGAAGATACCGAAGCAGATTATCAAATAGAAAAAGCAAAAATTGCAATAGCCTCAGGAGGTATTCCTGGTCTTGGTCCTGGAAAAAGTGTACAGAAAAATTTCTTACCTCAGTCATCATCAGATTTTATATATGCAATCATTATAGAAGAATATGGATTAATAGGCGGAATTTTTATAATGATTCTGTATTTGTGGTTTTTATTTAGAATAGTAATAGTAGCCCAAAAAGCAGATACTGTTTTTGGTAAATTATTGGTATTAGGTGTAGGATTGCCAATAGTCTTTCAAGCATTAATTAATATGGCAGTTGCTGTAGAACTTTTTCCTGTAACAGGACAAACGTTGCCTCTTATTAGTAGCGGAGGAACCTCAATTTGGATGACGTGTTTAGCAATTGGAATCATTTTAAATGTAAGTGCAAGACGACAAGAATTAAAAGAACAAGAAGATATTGATGAAGATAATCCGTTAGAAATTCTAGCAGAAACAATATAATGAAGAACTATAAAATAATTTTATCTGGAGGTGGAACAGGAGGGCATATTTATCCTGCTATTTCTATCGCAAACGAGTTAAAGTCGCGTTTCCCTAACGCTGAATTTTTGTTTGTTGGCGCTTTAGATAAGATGGAAATGGAAAAAGTACCTCAAGCAGGATATAAAATTGAAGGTTTGTGGATTTCTGGAATTCAGAGAAGATTAACTGCTAAGAATTTATCGTTTCCATTTAAGCTTATAAGTAGTTTGTTAAAGTCAAGAAGAATATTAAAACAATTCAAACCAGATGTTGCTATTGGTACAGGTGGATTTGCTAGTGGACCATTATTACAAATGGCAGTTTCAAAAGGTATTCCAAGTCTAATTCAAGAACAAAACTCTTACCCTGGAATAACTAATAAAATATTATCTAAAAAAGCGAATTGTATTTGTGTGGCTTATGATAATTTAGAACGGTTTTTTCCTAAAGCAAAAATAGTTAAAACAGGAAACCCTGTACGTCAAGATATATTAGAAATTGAAGGCAAAACAATAGAAGCAAAAGATCATTTTGGATTAAAACACAACAAAACCACAGTATTAGTTTTAGGCGGAAGTTTAGGAGCCGGACGTGTTAATCAATTAATTGAAAGTGAACTGGATTATTTTGAAAAAAATAATGTTCAAGTTATATGGCAATGTGGGAAGTTATATCATAGTGTATATAAAGTTTACGACGAAAAGGAGAATGTACAAGTACACGCATTTTTAAATAGAATGGATCTAGCTTATGCTGCAGCAGATATTATTATTTCTAGAGCTGGAGCGAGCTCAGTTTCAGAATTGTGTATAGTAGGTAAACCAACAGTATTTATACCTTCTCCAAATGTAGCTGAAGACCATCAAACTAAAAATGCGATGGCTATTGTAGAGAAAAATGGAGCAATAATGATTAAGGAAAATAGTTTAGAGGAAACATTTGAAATTCAATTTTCAGAATTATTGAATTCAGAAGAAAAGCAAAAAGAACTCAGTAAAAATATAAAGGATTTAGCATTGGTAAATGCAACAAAAGATATAGCAGATCAAGTAGAAAAATTATTAAAAAAGTGAATTTAAATAAAGTACATAACATTTATTTTATAGGTATTGGTGGCATTGGTATGAGTGCATTGGCACGCTATTTTGTTGCTGATAATAAAAAAGTAAATGGATATGACAGAACATCGACTGTAATTACAGATTCACTTTCAGACCTTGGTGTAGATATTCATTTTGAGGATAATGTTAAATGCATTGATACAACATTTTTGGACCCTGAGCAGACTTTAGTAGTTTATACACCAGCTATACCAAAAACGCATTCAGAATTACAATACTTTCAGAACAATAATTTTAATGTTTTAAAACGTTCAGAGGTTTTAGGTTTAATAACTCAAGACACATTTTGTTTAGCAGTAGCCGGAACACATGGTAAAACTACAACAACAAGTATTCTTGGACATTTGTTAAAAGAATGCAATGTTGAAATGACTGCTTTTTTAGGTGGAATTTCAGAGAATTACAACTCAAACTTAATTCAAAACGGATTTAAGGTTTCAGTAGTAGAAGCAGATGAATTTGACCGTTCGTTCCTAACCTTATCTCCAGATTATGCCTGTATCACTTCAATGGATGCAGACCATTTAGATATCTATGGCGAAAAGGAAGAGTTAGTCAACTCTTTTAAAGACTTTGCTAAAAAGTTAAAACCTAATGGAAAGTTATTTGTTAAAAAAGGGCTTCCAATTAATGGAATAACATACGCAATAGAGGAAGATGCAGATTATGTTGCCAGAAATATTAGAATAGAAAATGGTGCTTACATATTTGATGTAAAGACACCAAAAGAAATAATTAAAAACGTATTGCTTGACCTACCTGGTAGACATAATATGTCGAATGCTTTAATAGCTCTGGCAATGGCTGTAGAATTTGGATGTGCTCCTTACAGTCTTGCCAGCGCATTAAAAACTTACAAAGGTGTTAAGCGAAGATTTACATATCAGATTAAAACAGCAGAATTTATTTTTATAGACGATTATGCACATCATCCTGAAGAAATAAATGCAGTTTTTCAAGCTGTTAAAGAACTGTATCCGGAAAAAGAAATCATGGTGATTTTTCAACCGCATTTATATAGTAGAACTCTTGATTTTGCAGATGAATTCGCAAAAAGTTTATCACAATTTGATGTTGTACGATTGTTAGATATATATCCAGCTAGAGAATTGCCTATTTCAGGAGTAAACTCTAAGTGGTTATTAGATAAAATAAACAATCCTAACAAAAAATTAATCACAAAATCTGAGATAGTTTCAGAAATACAAAATAGTAATAGCACTGTAGTTTTAACACTTGGTGCTGGAGATATAGGAGAAGAGGTAAAACAAATTAAAGAAAAATTAAGTGTTGCGAGTTAATTGGAATTACATAAAGGCGTTTCTATTACTAGCTTTAGTAGTGTTTTTGTATGCGTTTTCTTCACAGAGAAATAACGATAGAAAGTTGTCGGATTTAACTGTGAAATTTATTGGAAACGACAACCTTTATATCACTCAAGAAACGGTTAATAAATTGTTAATACAAAATAAAGAAAGCATTACGAGTGTGCCTAAAGAAATTTTAGATTTGAATGGATTAGAATCTGTCCTGAATTCTAATTCTATGATCAAATCGGCTGAGGTGTATGTAACTGTAAATGGGGAGGTTAAGGCTGAAGTTGAACAGAGAAAACCTATAGCAAGAGTAAACACAAATGTGTCATATTACATAGATGATCAGGGACTTTATATGCCGTTGTCATCCAATCATTCTGCTAGAGTACCATTGGTTACTGGTTTTGTTGATAAAAAGCAGTTAGAAAATGTATTTAAGATCGCAGATAAAATTCATAATGATGCCTTTTTAAAAAAGCATATTGTGGAGATACATCAAAACGAAGACAAATCAATAAACTTAAAAACCCGAGTTCTTGATTTTGAAATAGCTCTAGGTCAAATAGAACATTTGGATAAAAAGATAAACAACCTAAAAGCGTTTTATCAAAAGGCAAAAAAAGATAAAGCGCTTATTAATTATAGCAAAGTGAACTTGAAATTTGACAATCAAGTTGTATGCACCAAAAAGTAAACTATGGAAACTAATAAAATTTCAGTTGGATTAGATATAGGAACCACAAAAATTGTGGCTATGGTTGGTCGTAAAAATGAATATGATAAAGTTGAAATCTTAGGAATTGGTAAATCTAAGAGTTTAGGTGTGCATCGTGGTGTAGTTAATAATATTACACAAACCATTCAGTCTATACAACAGGCAGTACAAGAAGCAGAATTGGCTTCTAGTGCAACAATTGAAGAAGTTACAGTTGGAATTGCCGGTCAGCATATTAGAAGTTTACAACATAGCGATTATATAACACGATCAAATTCAGATTTAGTAAT
>Ga0102814_10002480_pt1 | contig 12441 bp, 9 predicted proteins | sample ColrivemetaGS741_FD_79112 | JGI IMG/M metagenome (GOLD analysis project Ga0102814, IMG submission 79112) | Estuarine microbial communities from the Columbia River estuary - Flood tide ETM metaG S.741 | ecosystem: Environmental > Aquatic > Marine > Intertidal zone > Estuary | place: USA: Columbia... | reverse complement strand
TTTTGTTTTTATCCATTCAGGAATTAATCCCCATTCAGCTATAAATGGCACTCCATTATTACTTTTGTTTTCTACAAAAAATTTAGGATGGTCAAAACCTGAAACTTGATAAAACTCACGCTCCACTGGATTTAACAAAGGCATTAACTTTGATTCAATTTCAGCAATCGATTCTTTATCGCCTTTTTTTTTTGCCAATTTTAATTGCCTTTCTAGATTAACTTTAATATCATAGCACATACTATCAAATTTAAACTTTTACACTAAAACTTTAAAACAAAAAAGCCTCGATTAAATCAAGGCTTTTTTGTTTTGTAAAGGTTATTTTTTTATGCTTCTACCATATAAGATTCAATACTTGGGCAAGAACAAATTAAGTTCCTATCACCAAATGCATTATCAACTCTTCTTACTGGCACCCAATATTTCCAATCTTTTAAATACTCAACAGGGTAAGCTGCTTCCTTTTGGCTGTAAGGATAATTCCAATCTAAATTAATAATACAATCTGCAGTATGCGGAGCATTTTTAAGCAAATTATTTGTTTTGTCAGATTTTCCAGATTCAATATCTGCAATTTCTTGACGGATCTTAATCATTGCCTCACAAAAACGATCTAACTCTTCCTTATCTTCACTTTCTGTAGGTTCAATCATTAACGTACTTGCTACTGGGAAAGATACAGTTGGAGCATGGAAACCAAAATCAATTAAACGTTTTGCCATATCGGCAACTTCAACATCTGCTGTTTTTTTGAAGTCACGACAATCGAGTATCATCTCGTGGGCAACAGTTCCATTCTCTCCTTTGTATAAAATCTCATAATGCCCTTTAAGAGATGCAGCAATATAATTTGCATTTAAAATGGCAGCTTCTGTAGAATGTCTTAGACCTTCAGCACCCAGCATTTTGATATAACCATATGAGATTAACAATATCAATGCACTTCCATAAGGTGCTGATGAAACAGCGTTAATAGCTTTATCTCCTCCTGCCTTCATAACCTTGCTTCCTGGTAAAAATGGTGCTAAATGTGCAGCAACACCAATTGGTCCTACTCCAGGTCCACCTCCTCCATGAGGAATGGCAAATGTCTTATGAAGATTTAAGTGACAAACATCCGCACCAATATTTCCAGGATTTGTCAATCCTACTTGAGCATTCATGTTTGCACCATCCATATACACTTGTCCACCAAACTCATGAATAATTGAAGTAATTTCTTTTATTCCTTGCTCATATACACCATGCGTTGACGGGTAAGTCACCATTAAACCACCTAAATTATCCTTCAACTCTTCAGCTTTAGCTTTGAGTTCCTCAATATTAATATTCCCTTGCTCATCGCACCCTGTTACTACAACTTCAAAACCTGCCATAACAGCTGAAGCAGGATTTGTTCCATGCGCAGAAGAAGGAATAATCATTTTTGTACGATTAAAATCGCCTCTTGACTCATGATAAGCCTTAATGACCATCAGGCCGGCATATTCACCTTGAGCACCTGAATTCGGCTGAAGTGACATTGCTGCAAAGCCAGTACATTCACATAAATCCTTTTCCAATTCCTTAAACATTTTATGATATCCTGCTGCTTGTTCAACTGGGGCAAAAGGATGCATGTTTGCAAATTGTGGATTTGTAATCGGAATTAATTCGCTTGCTGCATTTAACTTCATTGTACAAGACCCAAGAGGAATCATACTATGAACCAGTGATAAATCTTTGTTTTCAAGACGCTTTAAATATCGCATCATTTTAGACTCTGAATGATACGTATTAAATGTTTTATGCGTTAAAATTGCGTCAGTTCTGATATTATCTAGAGTCATTGACAATTCTCTAAACTCACCTGTCAAATCACTTTCATCAACTGCTACACCGTTAAAAATACTAACAATTTCTTTTACATCTTCAATTGTATGCGTTTCACCGAAACTGATTGATAAAGTATCATCAGAATGGTAACAGAAATTCATTCCTTTAGATTCAGCAGCCTTCTTAATTGCTGCACAATCTACATTTTTAACATAAATGGTATCGAAAAAATTTGACTTTGAAACCGAAACACCTGCATCTCTAAGCGAATCAGCAGTTTTAGATGCTAAAGAATGAATTTTAGTAGCAATCATTCTAAGTCCTTTTGGACCATGGTAAACAGCATACATGCTCGCCATAACAGCCAATAACGCCTGCGCCGTACAAATATTAGATGTTGCCTTGTCTCTCTTAATATGTTGTTCTCTTGTTTGAAGTGCCATTCTCAATGCCTGATTTCCATCAGCATCTTTAGATACCCCAATTATTCTTCCAGGAATATGTCTTTTATAATCTTCTTTTGTTGCGAAAAAAGCTGCATGAGGACCTCCATAGCCCATTGGAACACCAAATCTTTGCGACGTACCAAAAACCACATCAGCACCCAACGAACCAGGTGAATTTAATATTACCATTGATAAAATATCTGCAGACACAGCAGTTTTCACACCCGCAGCTTTTGCAGATTCCGTGAAATCAGCCAAATTAATGATCTCACCAAATTTATTGCAATATTGAACCATTGCTCCGAAGTATTCTTCCGTCGGAGTATAATCATTAACAGAACCAATTACTAAATCAATCCCTAAATTTTTTGCTCTTCCTTCGACTACATCAATTGTTTGAACAAACATATCTGAAGCCATAAAAAACTTATTCTTTCCTTGCTTTACTTCATCCCTACTTCTAGCATTGAATAACATTATCATTGCCTCCGCTGCTGACGTACCTTCATCTAAAAGCGAAGCATTTGTAAGTTCCATTCCTGTTAAATCAAGAATCATCGTTTGAAAATTCAACAATGCTTCTAATCTTCCCTGTGAAATTTCAGCTTGATATGGAGTATATGCTGTATACCATCCTGGATTCTCAAGAACATTCCTTAATATGACAGAAGGTACAATTGTTTCATTATAACCACTACCGATAAATGATTTATTAACTTTATTTGCACTAGCTAATTCATTTACATGTGCTAAATAATCTTGTTCAGACAGTGCCTTTGAAATATTCAACTCACCACTTAACCTGATATGTGATGGTATTGTTTTTTGGATTAATTCCTCAATTGAAGATACCCCAATTTTCTCCAACATCTCTGCTTTTTCAGCACTATTTGGACCTATATGTCTGTTTGAAAAGTTATTCATCTTTATTTTAGTATAATGTGAGATAACAAATATACGTTTTAGATGAATAATTATAGATGAAGAATAAAATTATTATCAACTAATAATTCACAAAGATTATCTTCCTTTTTTATAATTCCTCTTGTAATTTGTCATAAATCCGCCACCATTGTTTATATAGCGTCTTTTACCAAAATCTTCACGTGAATTATTGTAAGGCAGGGCGATGCCAACATAAAGTTCATTCGACATCCCCTTTGTTCTAGCCAAAGGACCGATATCATGATTAAATGAGTATCCAGCTCTAATGAACGGGGTGATTAACATGTCAACTCCTGCGATTAAAGAATTTTCTGTTCTATAACCTACTACAAGACTAAATCTACCCATTATTGTATTTCTAAGCACTAAATCTCCTGCAATCGGAGCATTCTGCGTTGTTTTTACTTGGATATGTGGGTTAAATGTAAAATTTTCACCTGCATCTAAATATAATCCGGTCGAAAGGTAATAATGAAATTGTGTTTTCAAATCAGCACCTTTTCTTCCAAAATCAGATTGAAACATTTGAGGAATACTTAAACCAAAATAAAACCTTGGCGCATAATAATACATACCAACAGAACTATTAAAAAGCACTCTTGAAAAACTACCGCTAAAAGCCGGATCATTCGCCACGATTGTTGAAGCACTTGCATAATCAGCAATTTTATTATCTACTCCCAACCCTAAACCAAATGCTATTGCATTTCTGTTTTCCAGAAAAATTCTATATGCATACTGTCCACTTATTGAAGTTGTTTGATCTACACCAATTTGATCATGATAAACATTTAAACCAACAGCCATGTCATCCATCAGCTCATACTGACCATTAACAGCAACAGTTGTTGGCGCACCATCGATACCGAACCATTGATTTCTAAAAATCATATCAACCATTACTCTCCCATCTAATGCCAATGCAGCAGGATTATTAACTCCCTGCACAAAGTTCAATTGAGAAAAACGAATGTTATTTTGACTGAAAGCTTGATGATGTAACGCCAAAGATAAAGTGAAGATAATTAGTTGTTTCATTTCTTAATTGTTACATATCCTTTAAAAGTAATACCCTGAACATCCAATAAATAAAAATAAGTTCCTTCAGGAAGTATTCTATTTCCCATACACAAATCTGTTTCACAAGTGCCTCCCCAATCGTTTTGGTAGTTTTTCGATTCAAAAACAATTTCTCCCCAACGATTAAAAACAATTAACTTGCCTTCGTATTCTGTAAGGTTTGGAATTTCGAAAAAGTCATTTATCCCATCATTATTAGGAGAAAAACCGTTTGGTATAGTAGGATCAACCACTATAACTCGAATATCATTTGTTAATGTACAACCAGTTGCATGAGTAGACTGAACCTGAATAGTTTGAGAAAAAGTGCCGCGAAAAACGACTCCTCCACCAGTAGAATCAATCAATTGATCTGTTGGAGACCAAACATATGAAACAAAACCTGTAGGCCCAACAATATATTGAGGCTGATTTGGCGCTACATAAAAAGTATCCTCTATTGAATAATCTTCCGCTACAACAGGCTCTACTGCTTGAATAAGTACATCACTGCAAACACCATCTGAAATATTTACAGTATAATTAGTCGTCACAACTGGACTTACAATTATTGATGAAGCTGTCTCACCTGTAGACCAAAGAAAAGTGTTTCCGCCACTTGTAGAAAGTATCGCATATGCCCCCCAACAATCTGTAGTTTCAACACTTGAGATACTAAAAGATGCCAATGAATTAATTATGATTGTGTCTTTCGACAGACAACCAGAACCGTCAATAGCAGTAACAATGTACTGCCCCATTAATGTCGGGGTAATTGTTTGACCGCTAAATGAATCTGCTCCAGACCAAAAATAATCTACAAATCCGTTACTTGCAGAAATCGTAGTCCCTGAATTTGGACAGATATCAAAACTTGCACCTTCATTGATAGAAACATCAATGGCACATTGAACTTGTCCGTATCCAAAACTGACTATTAGCGTTGAAATCAACAAAATAATTGCTTTCATTTTCTAGGTTTAATTGCGGGTAAAATTAATGATATCTATCAACAAAACATTATTCAACGTAGCTCAATTTAAGCATGTTTGAATTTCCATGAGCCTCAATTGGCATTGAAGCGATATTAATCACTAAATCATTTTTAGCAAGTGAACCTTCTTTTTTAAGAAGCTTTTTTATGTCTGCAATTGTATCATCAGTACTTACAGTGCGATCATAATAGAACCCTCTTACTCCCCAAATTAAATTTAATTGAGTTAGAATCTGCTTGTTACTAGTAAAGACGAAAATTTTAGCTTTTGGTCTTTGAGATGCAATTTTATAGGCCGTATAACCTGAAAAAGACATCGTTAATATCGCCTTTGCTTCAACTCTATTTGCCAATCTTGCTGCATTAAAACAAATAGAATCTGTTATAAACCTGCTGTCATTTTTTTGAGGCAATTCCTCTTTGTTAAATAAATTATCAAATGTTTCCATCTCAGTTACGATATTCGACATCGTCTTAATGACCTCAACAGGAAACTTCCCAACTGACGTTTCGCCTGATAACATTACAGCATCAGCTCCATCTAAAACTGCATTTGCAACATCATTAACTTCCGCACGTGTTGGCGACACATTGGTAATCATAGACTCCATCATTTGAGTTGCCACAATAACAGGTTTAGCATGAAGCATCGATTTTTTAATGATCATTTTTTGAACCAAAGGCACATTTTGATATGGAATTTCCACACCTAAATCTCCACGAGCCACCATCAAAGCATCACTTTCTTTAATTATTTCATCGATCTGAGCTACAGCTTCTGGTTTTTCAATTTTTGCGATAACTTTTGCTTTCCCTTTTACTTTTGAAATCAACGATTTTAATTCAACAATATCCTTTGCTGAACGCACAAATGACAAACCTATCCAATCTACATTTTGTTCTAAAGCGAATTTTAAATCAACTAAATCCTTCTCGGTAAGACAAGGCATCGATATTTTAGTATTTGGAAAGTTAACCCCTTTGTGCGAAGAAAGAATACCTCCATGAATTACTTTCGCCTTAATTATATTAAAACCATTTGTTTCAACAACCTCTAGCACTAACTTTCCATCATCTAATAAAATTTTCTCACCAGCCGAAACATCCCTAGGTAAATCTGAATAATTGATTGAAAATTCTTTTTCAGTACCGAGAACTTCATCAGTTATAATATTCAATTCCGATCCATTCTCTAACATGACAGCGTTGTCTGTCATTTTACCTGTTCGGATTTTTGGTCCTTGTAAATCCGCCAAAATTGCAACATTCAATCCCAACTCGTCATTTAACTCGCGAATTGTATCCAATGTTTCTTTGTGCATTTCATGACTTCCATGAGAAAAATTCAAACGACATACGTTTAAACCTTCTAAAATCATTTGTCTTAAGACATCTTTTCCACTTGAGGCAGGCCCCATTGTAGCAACTATTTTTGTTCTTTTCATATTTTCTTTTTAACTAAAAACCAATGTTTCAGCAGATGGTAATTCTTCTGGATCAAAAGAATATACTCCTAAAACACTTGTTACACTTCTTAACTTCCCAATCACTTCATCAACTTCAAAAACCAAATTATTATTTAAGAATAAGAAGAAGTCAATACCAGACTTTTCCGGAATTAAATATTTGCCAGAATTCTTATTCCTGACTAAATAATACTCTAATCGGTTTTCTTCATCAATATATTCATACATTGAGTGTTTTGATAAAATTTCACCTTTCCGATTCGTTATTATATAATCTTCGGCAGATTTTGTTAGACAAAGATTCATTTTATCATTGATTCCCCATGCCAAACGATAATCATTGTGGTGAGAGCAAATACCAATCATATCAAAATCAAATGATTGCTCAATAACTAATACGTGCTTTTTTTTCTTTGCCATTGAGTTAAAATCTAATGCGAATTTAAAGATTAATGATTTTTAAACCGCATTAAATTGAATGATTTATCAAATTACTTTTGAATTCAAAGAAAGTCTATCCCTTAAAAGCTTCAAAACACGATTTACAAGTTAGACACTAATCAAAAAAACAAACTATAAACCACCGAAATAGCTAAGGTTTTATTGCAGATATCGAATTGGCATAACATTTGAATAATGACTCTCAAAATATAAATATACCGATTATGGATTTAAAGAAGAATTTAAAGTACGATTTAGAAAGTAAAAGACTCATTTTATTCCAGGTTGGATTATTAGTCGCTGGATCTTTCACATTAGCCGCCTTTACTTATAAAAAAGAGGCCTTGATTACATTGGAAAAAAAAATGGTAGCTGAACATTCAATTAACTTTAGTGAAGAATTTATTCCTGAAAAGAAAATTGAAATTAAGCCAATCATTCAATCAAATGAAAAAGAAACGAATGAAACAGTCATCGATTTAACAATAAATCCGGATGAAAATTCTGAATTTTCTGAAAATAAAAACGAAAGCTTTGATCCTAAACTTGCCTTTGATGATTTAGGTTATAAAATTGGTAAACATGTTGTTATTGAGCAGGACTTGGTTCTTAAAGGAGAAGTTTTTGACATTACAGATAAGGATGCGAGCTTTATTGGTGGAAATATTGAAATGCAAAAATTCATTAACGAAAAAATTGTTTTTCCAGAAGACGCTAAAAAATTTGGCGATCAAGGAACTGTTTACGTTTCTTTTGTAGTAGAACCCGATGGATCAATTACCAATGTATCCATCGAGAGAGGTGTTAGCTATAGCATTGATAGTGAGGCAAAAAGAGTTGTTCGTGCATTCCCGAAATGGAACCCTGGAGAAGTTAACTTTAAACCAGTTAGAACAAGAGTTAGATTACCAATAACATTTGAGATTAAAGAAAATTAAACAGATTTTAAAAATCAATTTAAATTTAGATGATAATTTATGTTTAGAAATTTGTTTAAACGAATAAATTATTAACTTTACAGACATAATATTTCTAATTCAAAAAAGGAACTAATGAGTGTTTTCGGTATTGTATTATTCATAATGATTGGTGGAATGGCATTTTGGATGCTTTTATTCTTAATGGGGTTCATTTTACCTTTTTGGATTACTTTAGGTGTATTTGAAAAAATGAGACCTAAAAGAATTTATGAAGATGACGAAGAATAATTCTTAAAAAAATATTTAACCGCCCTTGGGCGGTTTTTTTTTGCTCTAAATATTAGCCCCAAACTTTGGCGCCTTCAGAACAGTTTTTGCAAATATCTATTTCATTTCTATTTGACAAGATTGCATTTCTGAAATTTCGATATTCTTTACTATTCCATATCGCCTTAAACGAGTCCGCTTTTACATCGCCTAAAACATGGGTTGCATCCTTATCAAAACAGCAAGGAACAACATTCCCGTCCCATGTTACGACACTAGAAGACCACATTCTCCAACAATAATTCCCAGTCTTATACTTTAAACGGTATGTTCCATCAATATTTTTCTTGTATCGAGCATACTTCTCTTGATTAGGCATCAATGGATTCCCATGTTTATAGTCATACAATTGGGCCGTTTTAATTCTCACCTCATCAGCCCCCATTTCTTTGCCTAAAATATGAACTTGTGGAATTTCATGTTCGTTAGGTTTAACTGCTAAAAATTGAAAAATAATAAATGGTGTTTTTGAGTTCAGTCTTTTCTTTGCAGAAATAACAAGCTCAGCTCCCTTCAAAACAGATTCAAGACTGCCTTGTTTACGATACTGTTCGTATGTTTCTTGAGTTAAACCATCAATGGAAATAATCAAACGATCCAAACCTGACTCAACAATTTCATCTGCATTTTTCTCTGTTATAAAATGAGCATTTGTAGATGTTGCAGTATATATCTTATGCTTTTTAGCAGACTTTATTAATTCCAAAAAGTTAGGATGTAAAAATGGTTCACCTTGAAAGTAATAATTGATATAAAAAACTGTCTTTGATATTTGTTTTAAGAAGTTTTCATGAAAATCTAAATTCAACTTACCAGTTTTACGGGTAAACTGCTTTAAACCACTAGGGCACTCAGGACAACCTAGATTGCAAGCTGTAGTTGGCTCTATACTCATGGAAAAAGGACTTCCATATAGTCTTGATTTTTTTGTCACTTTAGAGAATAAGTAGCTAAACTTTAGACCAAACAGATTAAAAAAACGAACTACGTTTAAATGCCTTACCAAATTTATAGAATCATTTACTTTACCCACACGCTAAAAGTACAAGAATTAATTTACTTTCTTTCTCTTTTTGACACGGGGACTGCTATGAAACATGAAGCTCCTTTTGAACTATTAAAACTAATTAGACCTTCAAACCTCTCTACTTTTTTTACAATTTGTTTTAACCCAAAACCAGATTTAAAACCTTCATTCTTATAACCGATACCATCATCGCTATACCTCATTAATAGTAAAGCATCATTCATTGTTCTAATATCGATTTTCACAGTTGTACAATTGGCATGTTTTAATGAATTATTTATCAACTCTTGTATAACATTACAGATCATTAATTCTTTATTTTCACTAAAACGAAAACTAAGGTCACATTCAATAGACATCTTTAATATTTCAGTTGAAACCATCGTATCTTTGAGATCGAACAAAAAGGATTCAATCCCATCATTTGATAATTTCTTTGAAATAATTTCATGCGAGATGGTTCTAGTCTCTGCTATTGCTTTATCCAAAATTTTAATAGAGTTTTTGTATTTCTTCAATTCATTTTCTGACATAGAATTGCTACCATCGCCGATACTATCAAGGTTGATTTTTGCGGCTACCAATAATTGTTGTAAACTATTGTGCAATTCAGAAGATATTCTTTCACGTTCAATGGAAAGAATTGCACTAGTAAGATTTTGTCTTTTAGAAACCCTCATTTCGACAACTTCTAACAATTCTTGATTTGAAAAAGGTTTTGTTAAATAATCATCTGCTCCTAACATCATTCCTTTTCGTAAATTTTCTTGGCTTGAATTTGCAGTAAGAAAAATAAACGAAGGCATTTCATTAACCGAAAATGCATGAGATAATATCTTTAATACTTGATAACCGTCTAGAATTGGCATATTAATGTCGCAGATTATCATGTCTGGACTTTGATCTATGGCAATTTCAACCCCATCGCGTCCATCACTTGCCATAATTACTTGATAACCGTTAACTGCAAGCACATCATACAATGTCTCACGTAAATTCAATTCATCTTCTATTATTAAAATTTTTTTCATACCGAACAAATTGGAAGTTGAATTTCAAAATAAGATCCTTTGGATAATTCGCTGTTTACTATTATTTTACCTCCATTATTTTCAACAAACTCTTTGGCTATATTTAACCCTAAACCTGTACCCTGAATAGCTAAAGTGTTTGCAGCTCTATAAAAAGGCTGAAACAGTGCCTCTAATTCGGCGTCTGGAATTCCGATACCAAAATCTCTCACACCTATTAAACATAAATTATCCTTTAAGTCAATATGTACCTCAGGAGCCTTCTTCCCTTTTGAGTACTTAAATGCATTTGACAAAAGATTTAACAAGGCATGTGAATACGCTTTTTTATCAATACATAAATCGATGTCATTCCTTTTATCTAACAACTTTATCTTTCGATGATCTGCCTGAATATCGTTTAAAGAACTAATTAACTCATTACTATAGCTCATCACCTTGAAGGATTCGCTTTTATTTGGAATTTCTGAATTCGTTTGCTCCCCAATTAGTAGTAAATCATCCATTAAATCTGTCATTCTTCGTATCTCCTCTGCAATTCTATTTGTTGCCTTATCCAACATTCCTTTTTGAGCAACGGGTAAATTACCCTGAATCATTTTTAGTAATTCTGAATTTGACTGAATAATTGACATTGGAGTTCTAAATTGATGAGATGCAGTGGAAACGAACTTTGTTTTCATTTCGTTCAATTTCTTTTCTGCATTCAATGCCTTCGTTAATTCGAATTGCGCTTCCAAAAGCTCTTTTGTTCTTAATTCAACTTGGTGTTTTAAATTCTTGGTAAACTCATGTTTTATTTTCTCAGATTTCACTTTTGCAGTAATATCTCTACCAGTAGATTGGTATCCAACAACCTGCCCATTATAGTCAAAGAAAGCTCTATCTGCCCATTCATGCCATACGCTTTGGCCATCATCCATTGCCTTGTGCACATCAACTTCAACAGGATTTGAAACAGTTAGCTTATTCAGTTTTTTAAGGAATCTTCTTTGCTCCTTCTCTGGGACTAAATCGTGAAAATTTAGTAAAAGTATCTCATTAAGACTTAATTTCGCAAATTCTAAATAACTTCTATTCGCAAAAGTAATTTTGCCGTCAACATTCCATCTAACAAGAAATTCTGTTTGATCTTGTATAATGCTGGCATATTGTTTTTGACTGGCAAGCAATTCTTCCTTCATGTTTTTTTTCTCTAACCATACGGCTATTTTATCACATATAGTCTCTAAAAAAATTAAGTCACTTTGATCATATCTATAATGTTTTTCAAAATTTTGAAAAGATAAAAATCCGAAAACTTGATTTGCAGTTAATATTGGCGCTCCCATCCAACTCTCGGGCACTTGATCTGTTATTTCAATGGCATTCTTTTTTACAAACTTATGGAACTCACCATTGTTTAATAATTCGGATTTCTTTTCCTTAATAAAAAACTCTGTCACACCATTAAAATCCGTTCGAATTGTTTCTTTTCTAATTCCATCCTTAAAACAACTGAATTGAATTGCATCTCCGTTTTTTAAAGCGAATGACATATTAGAAGATTCGAAAACGTTCGAAAGTTCACTTTGAATTTTTTGAAAAAGAACCGTATTATCATCTGACTCATATGAAAAAATATTAGCAGTAATCTCTTTTAGTAATTCTTGTCGTTTTAACTCAGTGATGTCATAATTTAACCCTACCATTTTTATTGGTACACCCGTGTCAGAGTATGAGATCGAACCGAAAGTTTTAAGGTATTTAATTGCACCATTTTTCCATCTAACTCTATAACTCGTTTCGTATTCCTTATTCAACGTTAATGCATCTAGAAAATCTTGTCTAACCTTTTCTTTGTCTTCACTTAAAATATTATTGTGCCATAATTCGATGGATTCCGTTGTTCCAACTTTTGTTTTATTTAATAATTTATACGTTTGCTCATCAGCATCCATCAAATCATTCACCAAATCACATTCCCA
>Ga0102814_10002478_pt1 | contig 12447 bp, 8 predicted proteins | sample ColrivemetaGS741_FD_79112 | JGI IMG/M metagenome (GOLD analysis project Ga0102814, IMG submission 79112) | Estuarine microbial communities from the Columbia River estuary - Flood tide ETM metaG S.741 | ecosystem: Environmental > Aquatic > Marine > Intertidal zone > Estuary | place: USA: Columbia... | reverse complement strand
GAGGCAAATTCAAATGTGTTAATTGGGACTGTAATAGGATTTCATGAAGGTACTTATGATACCAATAATAAATTGGCTGAGGCTCAACAAGCAATAAATAATGATGTAGACGAGTTAGATTATGTGATTAATTATGAAGCTTTTAAAGAAGAGAAAATAAATTTGGTAAAAGCGGAAGTTTATAAAGGTACCAAGTTGGCTTTGGATAATAATAAAGTTGCAAAATGGATTATTGAAATTGCGGCATTAACAAATGAAGAAATTGTTGCTTTAACTCAATTAATCAGAGATGTTGTTTTAGATAATTTTGGAGAAGAAAATGCATCAAAAGTTTTTGTAAAATCATCTACAGGTTTTTTTAAAACAGAAGGAGGTAAACCAAATGGAGCTACTTTTGAAGCCATGGAACTTATTGTTGAAAATGCAAAACCTTTGCCTTCAAAAGCAGCAGGTGGTGTTAGAAATTATGAAGATGCTGTAAAAATGGTTAAAATGGGCGTGACTAGAATTGGAACTTCTTCAGCAAAAGCTATTATGGAAGGTAAAACCTCAAAAGAAGGCTATTAATATGAATGATTATTTTGTACATGAAACCGCAGTAATTGATGAAGGTTGCGAGATAGGAAGTGGGACAAAAATTTGGCATTTTAGCCATATTATGTCAAAATGTAAAATTGGAAAAGGTTGTAATTTAGGTCAAAATGTAGTTGTTTCACCAAATGTTGTTTTAGGGGAAAATGTAAAGGTTCAAAATAATGTTTCTATATATTCCGGTGTAATTTGTGAGGATGATGTTTTTTTAGGTCCGTCAATGGTTTTTACCAATATTATAAATCCAAGAAGCGCCGTTGTAAGAAGAGGTGAATACCAAAATACCTTGGTTAAAAAAGGAGCAAGTATAGGTGCAAATGCAACAATTGTTTGTGGTAATAATATAGGAGAATATGCGTTTATTGGAGCAGGAGCTGTAGTTACGAAAGAAGTCCTTCCCTATGCTTTAGTAGTTGGAAATCCCTCTAAGCAAATTGGCTGGATTAGCGAATTTGGCCATAGATTAGAATTTGATGAAAAAGGATTTGCGACTTGCATAGAAAGTGGAGAAAAGTATCAATTAAAAAATAATAAGGTAGAAAAAATATCATAATTTGGACTCAATGAAAAAAATATTATTAAGTTTTCTATTTCTTTTGCTTTCAATTATAGGGTATTCTCAAGCAGAAAGATATCCGGTTTTTCCAGCATGTGAGTCTGAACAAATTTCAAACTTACCTTCTTGTTTTAAAAATCAGGTTAAAGAAGTAGTGTTAAATAATTTTATAATACCTGAAAATGTTATTCAAGAAAATTTTAAAGGAATTATTAATGTTGTTTTTTTAGTAGATGATTCAGGGAATTTTAAAGTGCTTTATGTTAATTCACCATTTAAAGAATTAAAAGATGAAGTAGAGCGCGTTTTTAAAACATTAACTACAATTACACCGGCAAAATTTAATAATCATAATATTGAAATGCAGTTTGTATTTCCAATTGCTATTCCTTTAGAAGGTAAAAAACAAGATGAAGAATTAATTGTTGAAGAGGTAAAAGAAATTAAAAAAATTGAAACTTTACAAAAGGAAAAATTAGTTGAAATAACAACTGAAAAAAGTTTATTTCCTGAGCATAAAAGCGTTTTAAATATTCCATATACAAGTGCTGAATATGCTACTTACGATTATTATTTAAATCAAGCTGAAAATACCCATACATCAATAAAACCTTACGTTTATTCAGAAGTTGATAAATATCTAGATTTAGATAATCAGAAGAATAAACTCATTAAACCAAAAGAGACGTGGTTTGGTAAGAAATTGTTGAATGAGCATATGGCAAATGTGAAAGGAAAGGATTATTGGTTTACAATAGATCCAATTGTTGATTTGCAAGTAGGAAGAGATAGTGAAGATATAAATACTTTTAACAACACTAGAGGAGTTCAAATAAATGGTGGACTTGGAAAAAATCTTAATTTTTCAACAAGTTTTTATGAAAGTCAAGGTCGTTTTTCCGGCTATTTTAATGAATATGCTGAATCTATTAAGCCTGATGGTGGAAATCCTGCAATAATTCCCGGTAGAGGAATTGCAAAGGATTTTAAAACGGATGCATATGATTATCCGGTTGCTGAAGCTTATTTATCATATACACCAAATAAGCATTTTAATTTTCAATTTGGGACTGGCAAAAACTTTATTGGCGATGGGTATCGTTCTTTATTTTTATCAGATGTTGCTTCACCTTACCCTTATTTTAAAATTAATACCAGTTTTTGGAAAATTAAATACACCAATCTTTGGATGAATATGCAAGATGTAAGGAAAGAATTAACTGTAGATGGAGCATACAGACAAAAATTTATTGCTATGCACTATTTAAGCTGGAATGTTTCTAAAAAAGTAAATCTAGGTTTATTTGAAACAGTAATATGGGATAATTCAAATGATAGAGGATTTGATGTAAATTATTTAAATCCGCTAATTTTTTATACTGCTGCAGAATTTGCAACAGGTACAAGAGCCGGAAATGTATTGTTAGGTTTAAGTCTAAAATACAAACACAAAAACATATCCTTATATTCTCAATTATTAATAGATGAATTAAGAATTTCTGAAGCTACAAGTTCAAATGGTTGGTGGGGAAATAAAAATGGAATTCAAATAGGTGCTAAATTTTACAATGCTTTTAAAATTGAAGATTTATTCTTACAAATTGAACACAATGCCGTGAAACCTTTTACATATTCACATGATGAATTAAATTATAATTTTGGACATAATAATCAGCCATTGGCTCATTTGTGGGGTTCAAATTTTAATGAAACCATTTTAATTGCTAGATATACAAAAGATAGATGGTTTGCAAATTCTAAAATAGTAATAGGGAAAAAAGGTTTTGATTATAATACGACGGCTGATAACTTTAGTTATGGAGGAAATATTTATAGAGATAATGATGAAAGAGTTTCAGAGTATGGTAATGAAATTGGGCAAGGAAATGAAGCTTCAATTACAATAGCTGATTTACAAGTTGGTTATTTGGTAAATCCAGCTACAAATTTAAAATTGTTTGGTGGATTTACATTAAGAAATTTTGAACCAGTTTCACCTTCAACAAGTTTTATTAAATCTAATACTACGTGGATTTCATTTGGTTTAAAAACCGATGTTTTTAATTGGTATTTCGATTTTTAATTTTTAAATAATCTTGTTTTATAAAATAAAAAACCTGCTTCATTTCTGAAACAGGTTTTTTATTTTAATGTGAGTTTTACAACTAAATAATACTAGCTTTTAAATATTCTCGGTTCATGCGAGCGATATTGTCCAATGAGATTCCTTTTGGACATTCCACCTCACAAGCTCCAGTATTGGTACAGTTACCAAAACCTTCAGCATCCATTTGAGCAACCATATTTCTAACACGATCAGCAGCTTCAACTCTACCTTGTGGAAGTAGTGCAAACTGAGATACTTTTGCCGAAACAAATAACATGGCGCTAGAGTTTTTGCAACTTGCAACACAAGCTCCACAACCAATACAAGCTGCAGCATCCATAGATAAATCTGCGTCTAATTTAGGAATTGGAATCGCGTTTGCATCTTGTGTGTTTCCTGAAGTATTCACTGAAATATACCCACCAGCTTGTTGAATACGCTCAAAAGCCATACGATCTACAATTAAATCCTTAATTACAGGAAATGCCTTTGCTCTCCAAGGTTCGATATAAATTGTATCTCCATCTTTAAAAGTACGCATGTGTAACTGACATGTTGTAATACCTCTGTCCGGTCCGTGAGGCTCTCCGTTAATGTGTAATGAACACATTCCACAAATACCTTCTCTGCAATCGTGGTCGAATGCAATTGGCACTTCATTATTAGCAACTAAACTTTCGTTTAAAATGTCCATCATTTCTAAGAAAGACATGTGTTCTGAAATATCAGTTACTTTATATTCGACCATTTGACCTTTATCTTGAGGTCCTTTTTGTCTCCAAATTTTTAACGTTAAATTCATTCCTTTACCTGACATAACTTTCTTATTTATATGAACGAGTTTTTAATTCAATATCCTTAAATTCTAATTGCTCCTTATGCAATTTAGCCTCACTTGGTTTTCCAGTGTATTCCCAAGCAGCAACATACGCATAGTTTTTATCATCACGTAATGCTTCACCATCTTCAGTAACATACTCTTCACGGAAATGACCTCCACAAGATTCGTTTCTATCTAAAGCATCTTTCGCAAATAATTCCCCTAATTCTAAGAAATCTGCAACTCTTCCTGCTTTTTCAAGTTCAACGTTCATTTCATTTAAGCTTCCCGGAACTTTTACGTTTTTCCAGAAGTCTTCTCGAATCTCTTGAATTTCCTTGATAGCTTCTTTTAAATGTTTTTCATTACGAGCCATTCCAACTTTATTCCACATAACTAAACCTAGTTTTTTATGGTAATAATCTACAGAATGTGTTCCTTTATTATTGATAAAGAATTCTAATTTATCCTTAATTTCTTTTTCAGCTTCATCAAATTCTTTTGAATCTGTTGGAATTTTACCGGTTCTAATATCATCAGCTAAATAAGCACCAATAGTATAAGGTAGTACAAAATATCCATCGGCTAATCCTTGCATTAATGCGGAGGCACCTAGGCGGTTAGCACCGTGATCAGAGAAATTAGCTTCACCAATACAGTATAAGCCATCAACAGTTGTCATTAAGTTGTAATCAACCCAAACACCACCCATTGTGTAGTGTGTTGCAGGATAAATCATCATAGGTGTTTTGTATGGATTATCATCAATAATTTTCTCATACATCTGGAATAGGTTACCGTATTTCGCTTCAATAACTTCTTCCCCAAGTTTGATAATTTCTTCTTTTGAAGGATTGTGTAAACCGTGAATTTTTGCTTGCTCAGAACCGTAACGGAAAATTGCAGCAGCAAAATCTAAATACACAGCTTCACCTGTTGCATTTACACCATAACCAGCATCACAACGTTCTTTTGCTGCTCTTGATGCAACATCACGAGGCACTAAGTTTCCATATGCAGGATATCTTCTTTCTAAGTAGTAATCTCTATCTTCTTCAGCAATTGCTGTAGGTTTTAATTTTCCTTCTTGAATTGCTTTTGCATCTTCAATTTTTGCAGGAACCCAAATTCTACCATCATTACGTAATGATTCAGACATTAAGGTTAATTTAGATTGGTAATCTCCCGAACGAGGAATACACGTTGGATGAATTTGTGTCATACATGGATTTGCGAAGAATGCTCCTTTTTTATGAATTTTCCAGGCTGCAGTTGCATTAGATCCCATTGCATTTGTAGATAAGAAATATACATTTCCATAACCACCAGTTGCAATAACTACTGCGTGAGCTGAATGACGCTCAATTTCTCCAGTAATTAAATCTCGAGCAATAATACCTCTTGCTTTTCCATCAACTTTTACAACATCTAACATTTCATGACGATTGAACATTTCAATCTTTCCACGAGCAATTTGACGGTTCATTGCAGCATAACAGCCTAATAATAATTGCTGTCCTGTTTGTCCTTTAGCGTAAAAAGTTCGAGATACTAAAACACCACCAAACGAGCGGTTGTCTAATAATCCACCATAATCACGTGCAAAAGGAACACCTTGCGCCACACATTGATCAATAATAGCTCCCGAAACCTCTGCCAAACGATAAACGTTTGCCTCACGTGAACGGTAATCTCCACCTTTTACAGTATCATAAAATAAACGATAGTTAGAATCACCATCATTTTGATAATTTTTTGCAGCGTTAATTCCTCCTTGTGCTGCAATTGAATGCGCTCTACGCGGAGAATCTTGGTAAGCAAAAGCTTTTACGTTATATCCTAATTCTGCTAACGAAGCTGCTGCAGAACCTCCTGCCAACCCAGTTCCAACAACTATAATATCTATATTACGTTTGTTTGCTGGGTTTACAAGATTTACATTTTCTTTATAATTTGTCCATTTATCTTTAATTGGACCTTTTGGTACTTTTGAATTTAAAGTCGTCATAGTTTTCTAAGATTAATGGTTAAAATGGTGACACAGTGCAACGATAATAAATCCTAAAGGAATTATTATGGAATAGACAATTCCTAAAGTTTTTACACATTTTGTGTATTTATTATTAAATCCAATAGACTGAAATGCCGATTGAAACCCGTGGGCTAAATGAAATCCTAATAAAATAAAAGCTACTACATAAGCGGCAACTCTCCAAATAGGAACAAACTTCTCTTGTAATTCATGAAAATACCTAGTAGGATCTTCCGGTAAAGAGTGAATGTACTTGTGACTAATTTCTGGAACCCAGAAATCACCAAAGTGTAATACTAAAAAAGCTAAAATTACTGCACCTGTTAAAACCATGTTTCTTGACATCCAAGTAGAACTGGCAGCACCGTTAAATTTAGCATACTTTACATTTCTTGCTCTTTTATTCCTTAGCTCTAATATAAATCCCATAATAAAGTGAAAAACCACCCCAAATATTAAAACAGGCTGCATAGCAAACTGAATTAAAGGATTGGTACCCATAAAATGAGATAACTCATTAAATAAGTTTTCACTAAATAAGGAAGTTAAATTAACCGATAAATGAATAATCAAGAAAATGATAAGGAAAAGGGCTGATAATGACATAGCTACTTTCCTTGCAATTGATGAAGATAATAATCCGCTCATTTTTTATTATTTTTTTAAAGTAACAAAGATAACATTTTCATTTTTTGTATTAAAAAATAAATGTCCATATTGTTTATTTAGAATCATTATAAAAAAGAAAAATTTTAATACACATTATAAAAATAGTATAAATTAGTAAATCGTAATAATTTGAAAATAATCAACCATGAAGAAATTATCATTATTGTTTTTAGTGTTTTCAATTTCACTAACATCACAACAAATTGATTTCAGTAAATTAAAAGAAATAAAAACTAGATCTATTGGTCCTGCAGGAATGAGTGGACGAGTTACAGCCATTGATGTTGTTACAAATGATCCAGAAATAATTTATGCAGGTACGGCATCCGGTGGGTTGTGGAAATCTGAAAGTGGAGGTGTAGAATGGACTCCTATTTTTGATGAACAACTTACAATATCAATAGGAGCTGTGGCTATTCAACAAAGCAATCCAGATGTTATTTGGGTTGGAACTGGTGAAGGAAATCCCCGAAATAGTTTAACAGGCGGGTACGGTTTGTATAAAAGTTTAGATGCTGGTAAAACTTGGAAATTAGTTGGATTAGAAAAAACAAGAAATATTCATAGAATTATTATTGATAAAGATAACCCGAATACGGTATATGTTGGATCTATTGGTTCTCCTTGGGGCGAACATCCAGAACGTGGTGTTTTTAAAACTACGGATGGTGGAAAAACATGGTCAAAATCATTATTTGTAAATAATATAACGGGTTGTGCCGATTTAGTTGTTGATCCAACAAATCCAAATAAATTAATTGCAGCTATGTGGGAACACAGCCGAAAGCCATGGACTTTTAATTCAGGTGGTGAAGGATCTGGAATGTATATTACCTACGATGGAGGTGATAATTGGAAAAAAATTGGTGAAGATGATGGATTGCCAAAAGGAAATTTAGGTAGAATAGGTTTAGCTATTGCACCAAGCAATCCAAAATTCGTATATGCTTTGGTTGAAGCTAAAAAAAATGCGCTTTATAAATCTGAAGACGGCGGTGTTAAATGGAAAATGGTAAATGATAAATCTAGTGGAAGAGGACCGGATGGAATAGGAAATAGACCATTTTATTATTCTGATCTTGCTGTTGATCCAATAAATGAAAATCGAATTTATTCTATATTTACCTATATTAATGTGAGCGAAGATGGAGGGAAATCATTTAGTCAGTTAATGCCTGCTTATGGAACTTCTGTAGGTGTTCATCCTGATCACCACGCGTGGTGGATTCATCCAGAAGATCCAAATTATATGATTGATGGAAATGATGGTGGTTTAAATATTACAAGAGACAGAGGTAAAACTTGGCGTTTTGCAGAAAATATTCCTGTGGCTCAGTTTTACCATATTAGCGTAGATAACGAATTTCCATATAATGTTTATGGAGGTATGCAAGATAATGGTTCTTGGGCTGGACCGGCTTATGTTTTAAAAGATCAAGGAATAAGAAATTCTTATTGGCAAGAGCTGATGTTTGGAGATGGTTTTGATGTGGTTCCAGATCCTAAAGATTCTAGATATGGATATGGGATGTCTCAACAAGGAAATGTTGGAAGATATGATCGATTAACTGGAAATGCAAAAATGATTAAACCAACACACCCTAATGTGGATGTAAAACTGCGTTTTAATTGGAATTCTGCTATTTCAATGAATCCTATTGATTCAGCAACCATTTATTTTGGAAGTCAGTTTGTGCATAAATCAATGGATAAAGGGCATACTTGGGATATTATTTCACCAGATTTAACAACTAATAATCCTGATAAACAGAAACAACATGAAAGCGGTGGAATTACAATGGATGCAACCGGAGCAGAAAATCATTGTACAATTTTAGCGATAGAACCAAGTACTTTTGATGAAAACATCCTTTGGGTTGGAACTGATGATGGTAATATTCAACTAACTCAGGATGGAGGAAAAACCTGGACAAATGTTTCTCAAAACATTAAAGGAATACCTTCTGTAGCTTGGATTCCTCAAATAAGGGCTTCAAAATTTAATAAAGCAGAAGCATATGTTGTTGTTAATAATTACAGACAATTCGATTTTACACCTTATTTATTTAGAACACGTGACTTTGGAAAAACATGGGAAAATATTTTAGATGGGAAGGATGAAACTTTTGGTTATACACTAAGTGTAATTCAAGATTTTGAACAACCTAATTTATTGTTTTTAGGAACAGAATATGGTTTATATATAAGTATTGATGAAGGTAAAAACTGGACAAAATGGACCAACAATTATCCTAATGTTTCAACTATAGATTTAGCAATTCATCCGCGTGAACATGATTTAGTAATTGGTACATTTGGTAGAGCAGCCTATGTTTTAGATGATATTAGACCATTTAGAGCTATGGCAAAAGAAGGGAAACAAGTTTTAGATGATACTTTGTATTTATTTTCACCTCCTGATGCATTCCTTACACAAACGCAACAACCTTCGGGAACAAGATTTGGTGCAAATGCTATTTTTAATGGAGAAAACAGACAAGGTGGTGCAATGATAACTTATAGTATTAATAAACTAGAAGATAAAAAAGAAGCAATAAAAGAAGATAAAAAGAAAAAGGACTCAAAAAAGAAAGATGAAACTGTTACAGCTAAGGAAGAAAAACCTGCCGTTAAATACGACTCAATTATTTTTGAAGTTTTTAATGATAAAAATGAATTAATACGTACTATAAAGGAAAAAGCTCCAAAAGAAAATGGAGTGCATAGAATGTATTGGTATATGCGTGAAAAGGGCAAACAAAGACCATCAAGAAGAAAAGCACGTGAAAATGCTTCTGAACCTCGGGGAGTTACAGTTTTACCAGGAACTTATAAAATTAAACTTCATTTTGGGAATCAAACAAAAGAAGAAACAATTAAGGTTGCATATGACCCAAGAGTTGAAATGCCTTTTGAAGTGTTGAAAAATCAATATGATTTATTAAAACAACTCGAAGATAAAATGGATGTTGCAGGAAAAGCAACACAACAATTATTGGAATCTAAAGAAATTGTTGAAGATTATCAAAAGCGTTTAAAAGCCCAAAAGAAAAAAGAGAAATATGAAGATCTTTTAAAGTCTCACAAAGAAATTTTAAAATCTATTGATGGTTTACTTGATGATATGCTTGGAAAAGAAGATAAGAGACAAGGAATTACTGATACAGAATATCCAAGCACAGTTTCTTATTTATATACAGCAAGTAGGTATATAAATTCCTTATTACAAAATCCAGGAAAAACAGAAACTACTTTAGTAAAAAATGCAGATGAAAAGGTAAGCGCAGTTATAGCTAAAATAAATGAGTTTTATAAACAGGACTGGCCAGCATATAAAGCTTCGGTTGAAAATTTGAACCTTTCTCCTTTTGAGGAAGTTGAAGAACTGAAATATTAATAAAATAATAAAACCCAGCAGGTTTTAAAATCTGTTGGGTTTTCTATTAAATTGTGTTAAATATTAAAGTTCTTGATATTTTGAGTGCAAATTATTCAGCATACTTTTGGTCATTTCTGTAATATCAAATTTGTGTTCCCAACCCCAATCTTGTCTTGCTCTAGAATCGTCAATACTTTTTGGCCAGCTATCCGCAATATTTTGTCTAAAATCTGAATGGTAGGATATTTCAAATTCTGGAACATTTTTTTTAATTTCATTAGCTATTTCTTCTGGAGTAAAACTCATAGCTGCTAAATTATAGGATGATCTTATTTTAATATTTTCAGGCTCAGCTTCCATAATTTTTATGGTAGCTTCAATAGCATCTTCCATATACATCATTGGTAGTTTGGTATCCTTTTTTAAAAAAGAACTGTATTTTCCTATTAACAAGGCATTGTGATAAATTTCAACTGCATAATCCGTTGTTCCTCCACCTGGATCCGTTTTCCAACTTATAATACCAGGATATCTAATACTTCTAACATCAACACCAAATTTGTTAAAATAATATTCGCACCAGCGTTCACCAGCCTGTTTACTAATTCCGTAGACTGTAGAAGGTTCCATTATTGTTTCTTGAGGTGTATTTTCTTTAGGGGTAGTTGGACCAAAAACGGCAATTGAACTTGGCCAAAATAATTTTTTAATTTTACCTTCTTTTGCTAAATTTAAAACATTAAACAACGAGGTCATATTAAGCTCCCAAGCTTTTGTAGGAAATTTTTCACCAGTTGCAGAGAGCATAGCAGCCATTAAATACACATCTGTAATTTCAAAATTATCTATTATTTTTAAAATAGAATCGTAATCCATCGCATTTACAACCTCAAAAGGACCAGAATTCATTAATTCTTTATTACCTTCTCTAATATCAGATGCAATTACGGCATCATTTCCATTAATTTCACGTAATTTTAAAGTTAATTCGGTTCCAATTTGACCACAAGCTCCAATAATTAAAATCCTTTTACTCATATATAAATTAAAATCATTTTTATTATTTTCAAAGATACTGAAATTAAATAGTCAAATTATGTTCAATTGTTTTTTATGAAAATAATAATTTTTATTTATAACAGTTATTTTATTAGTATTTTTGACATCAATTAGTTTTACAATGAAGTATTTATACGGGTTTTTATTAATAATTATATTTATTTGTTTCTCTTGCAATAGGAGTGAAAAAACAACTGAAGTCTCTGAAGTGGTTGACACTTTAGTTGTGGATGATGATAGAATTATAAATAATATTAGTGAAACACTGATACCTGAAGCTAAGCGAACTTTAAAAGATTGGAAAGAGTATCAAAATGTGGATGAGTTCATGCTTAAATATTATAATGTTTCTAATTTGGAAGCGTTAAACAATGCAAAAGAACTTTCTGGTTTAGTAAAAAACATGATTGATACCATTAGAGTTGAAAAATTAAAAGAAACTAATGTAATTGTTAGGTTTAATGTTTTGCATAATGAAACATTAAGATTGGCAGATATGGCAACTATACCATCAATTTCAAAAGATGAAGTAAAAGAAGAAGTAAAAAAAATTATTGATTTATATTCAGCTGTTAATTCTAAAATAAACACTATTTATAAAGCTGAAGATATTCAAAATGCTTTAGAAATTGATACTGAAGTACCTGTTGATATAAATAATCCATTACAAAGGGCAATTCAACTTCGGGATAAAAGATCTGCTAGAATTTCATCTAAAGAACAATAACTTATGAAAAATATTACTTTTTTATTTTTATTAATTGTTTTAATTTCTTGTTGTAAAACTGAAACTAAAACAATGACTGTTGTAAATGAGGTTAATGAAATAGAAGCAATTAGCTTAGTTTTAAATAATTGGCATAAAGATGCAGCCCAAGCAAATTTTGATGCATATTTTAATGCTATGTCCAATAAAAGTATTTTTATTGGAACAGATGCAGGGGAAAATTGGAATTTTGAAGCATTTAAAAGTTTTAGCAAACCTCATTTTGATAAAGGTAAAGCCTGGGAATTTGAGGCTGTAGAACGAAATATTTATATAGATACTAGTGGGAAAATAGCTTGGTTTGATGAATTACTGGACACCTGGATGGGAATTTGTAGAGGTTCAGGAGTGTTAAAGAAAACAGAAGATTCTTGGAAGATTGAGCATTACGTACTTTCTTTGACAATACCAAATTTAAATATTGAAGATGTTAAAAACATTAATAAAAGTCATGATTCTATATTTTTG
>Ga0102814_10002477_pt1 | contig 12448 bp, 11 predicted proteins | sample ColrivemetaGS741_FD_79112 | JGI IMG/M metagenome (GOLD analysis project Ga0102814, IMG submission 79112) | Estuarine microbial communities from the Columbia River estuary - Flood tide ETM metaG S.741 | ecosystem: Environmental > Aquatic > Marine > Intertidal zone > Estuary | place: USA... | reverse complement strand
TGGATATTGTAAACGTATGAATACAGAAATATACAAATCTCAAAACCGTGGTGGTAAAGGGATGAAAGGAATGAAAACAAACGAGGATGACGTTGTGGAACATATTATTAATACATCAACTCATCATTATATTTTATTCTTTACAAATCTTGGCCGCGTATACAAAATGAAAGGGTATAAAATACCAAACTCAAGTAGAGGATCAAAAGGATTACCAATTGTTAATTTATTAAATTTAGATGATGGTGAATTTTTAGCTGCAGTAGCTAAAATTGAAGACTTTGATAGTGATGATTTCTTATTCTTTGCAACTAAAAAAGGAGTTGTTAAAAGAACTCCAGTTAGCGACTTTAAAAATATTAGAACTTCAGGTATCAAAGCGATTAATATGCGTGAAGAAGACGAATTACTTGCAGTTAGATTAACTGATGGAACTAGAGATGTTATCATCGGAGCATCAAACGGTAAAGCTATAAGGTTCCATGAAGAAGATGCAAGAGCAATGGGACGTGTAGCAAGTGGTGTTAGAGGGATATTAATTAACTCTCCAGACGAAGTAGTTGGATTCACAGTTGTTACAGAAGAGAAAAACGAAATTCTTGTAGTAACGGAAAATGGCTATGGTAAGCGAACAAAAGTAGAAGAATATCGTCAACAAAATCGTGGTGGAAAAGGTGTTAAAACATTAAATATTACTGATAAAAATGGACAACTTACCAAACTACGAAGTGTTGTTGGAGACGAAGATTTAATTATTACCACAACAAAAGGAATGATTATTAGATTACCAATTGAACAAATAGCAACATCGAAAAGAACTACACAAGGTGTTAGATTAATCAGATTGAATGAAGGACATAAAGTAGCTACAATTGCAATTGTCCCAAAACAAGAAGATGAGGATATTGAATTAGAAGAAGTTGTACTTGAAACTCCAATTGAAGAAATTGAAGAAATTGAAGAAATCATCGACAGCGGGAATATAGAATTAGAATCTGAATAAAAAAATAAAAGGGCAAATATATTTTGCCCTTTTTTCTTTAATAGATTACAATTAAATAAAATAACATAGTAGACAAAACTAAATTTCGAGGTGAAAGTATGCAAGAAGTATTAATATTAGTTCTGCTAGGGATGGGATTTGTATCATTTATACCGGTTATGGGGATGATTAGGAATAACGATAATAAGAAATATAGATGTTTAAAGTACCTAATAAATGTTGCTTTTGTATGGACAATACTCATCTTTATTGAGCGATTATCCAGTAATATTACTATTATTTATTATGCACATATGTTAGGATATCCACTAAAGTTCTTATTAGCAGCAACAATGGTTTGTACAATTTTTAATTATGTTGAAAAAAAGATGCCAAAGTGGGTATTATATGTATTAGGGTTATTGTTTTTTGTAGAGTTTTTAATAGGAGTTACCAACAGAGAAACACAATTTTTGTTGGAAGCCAAACCATCAACAATAACAGGATTTGCAGATTTATATACTAGCTTGAATGGCCCAATATTTATATATCACCTACTATTAACGTATTTCACATTATTAGTTGGAGTAGGATATTTATTTGCTTTTCTAGCAAAACATAAAAACGTAAGACAATATAGAGCAATTACTCAAACAATGGCTATCAGTGTAGTTGTAGTAATATTGTTCAATGCACTTCAATTATTGGTTGTAGATACAAATGTAGATTTAACCTATGTTTCACTGATAGTTGTATCATTTGCCTTGTACCAAGTTATTTATAGGCAGGACATGGTATTTAATTTGAAATCATCAGGGCGTGGTGAAATCTTATCAAACATGAGAGAAATGTATATTTTAACAGATTCAAATAAAATCGTGATTGAAGTTAGTGAGTTATTGCAACAAAAGTACCAATTATTAGAAATGGAATATGTTGGAAAAAGTTTAGATGATTTGATAAAAGATTTGGAAAAAAATGTAATTTTTTATAAAGAATACAATGTTGATGGAGATGAATCTGTCGGGAAAGATCACTTTCATCTTAGAGAAAAGAAATTTACGCTTAAAGGTATGAATGATTTTGGATATATGATTCTATTATATGATGAAACACAAGTCTTTGGATTATTAAGAGAATTAAATAAAATGAGTAATTACGATAATATGACAGGACTAAATAACAGAAATTATATTGAGCATAAATTAGAAGGTATTTCATCTACCAAAAGTATGGGAGTTATCTCTCTAGATCTAAATGGATTAAAAGCTAATAATGATTATTTAGGACATGAGCGAGGAGACTTCCTATTAAAAGGACTAGCAAATGTTATGAAGGAAGTATTAAAAGATGTAGAGAACAGGGATATGGCTAGAATAGGTGGAGATGAGTTTTTAGTTATATTAAATAAGACTACACTTGAAGACGCAATTGAAATCAAAAACAAAGTACTTGAACAGTGTTTTAATATAGACTTAGAACAGTTTATAAGTGTATCTGTTGGAGTAGCGTATGATGAAAATGGTTCAAGTAGCATTTATCAATTAATTCAAGAAGCAGATAAAGATATGTACGAGATGAAAAAAGGGACAAGTACTGAGTATTCTAAAAAAATCGTGGCATATGCTCAAAAAATGGATAAATATATTAGATAAGTTGAATTGACAAAGAACAGCTTATTTGGTATTATCAATACAAGAAATCAATGAATAGACTAAGTAAATCATTATTATTTGAAGAGAGTTAGCGGTTGGTGAAAGCTAATAGTAAAATGATTGAAATCTACCTATGAGAGAAATTAATAATTTCCGGGTCGTTCCGTTATAAACTATGAGATAGAGGAAACTCTAATTAAGGTGGTACCGCGAATATTAATCGCCCTTTGTTAAGGGCGATTTTTTTATTTCTAAGGAGGAAAGAAAATGTTAGATATTAAAAAATTAAGAGAAGAAACAGAAAAGTATATTGAATTACTTAATAGAAGAGGAGGAGACTTCTCATATTTGAATGAATTATTAGAAAAAGATGAGAGAAGAAGAATCATCATCGGGGAAGTTGAAAAAGTAAAGGCATTAAGAAATGAAACATCAAAAAAAATAGGGCAATATAAACGAGATGGAAAAGATACTTCAGAAATATTTTTAGAAGTAGAATCTATTGGTAAAAATATTAAAGGATTAGAAGAGGAATTGAAAGAAATTGAGGCATATATTCTCAATACTTTATTAATTACTCCTAACATTCCAAATGAAGATATTCCTGTTGGATTAGATGAAGAAGATAATAGAGAAATAAAAAAAGAAGGAACTATTCCTACTTTTGATTTTGAACCGAAACCACACTGGGATTTGGCTACAGAACTAGATATTTTAGATTTTGATAGAGCTTCAAAAATCACAGGAAGTAGATTTACAGTATACAAAGGATTGGGAGCAAGACTAGAAAGATCACTGATTAATTTTATGACAGATTTACATGCTCACGAACATGGATATACCGAAATTATTCCTCCATATATAGTTAATAGAGAATCAATGACAGCGACAGGACAATTCCCTAAGTTTGAAGATGATGCATTTAGAGTTATGGATGAAAGAGAGTTATACTTAAATCCAACTGCTGAAGTTCCTACAATTAATATGCATAGAAACGAAACCTTATCAGGAGATGAGCTTCCAATTAAGTATACGGCATTCACAACTGCATTTAGACAAGAAGCAGGTAGTGGAGGAAGAGATACTAGAGGGATTATAAGGCAACATCAATTTAATAAAGTAGAGTTAATTAAATTTACGAAACCTGAGAATTCAGCGAAAGAATTAGAAGAAATGTTACTACATAGTGAAAAAGTATTACAATTATTGAAATTACCATACAGAGTAGTGACTTTATGTACTGGAGATTTAGGGTTTTCAATGAGAAAAACATATGATATAGAGGTTTGGTTACCTTCATATAATACATATAGAGAAATTGGTTCAATTTCAAATGCAGAGGATTACCAAGCAAGAAGAGGAAATATCAAATTCAAAAGAAACAAAGACTCAAAACCAGAATTTGTTCACACATTAAACGGGTCTGGACTAGCAGTCGGTAGAACTGTTGTTGCAATTTTAGAAAACTTCCAACAAATGGATGGTACAATAGTAATACCAGAAGTATTGGTTCCTTATATGAGAACTGATATTATAAAATAGGAGGATATTATGATTGATATTAGTGAACAATTAGAATTTAATTTATTAGAAGAAGAAAAAGATATTGTTGTAACAAATAACATGAATGATGTGGTAGTAAAAGAATTAGATAAACTATTTAATGGAAAACTTAAAGAGACTACTACTAAGCCATTTACCACTCTTCATACGTTTGGTAAAATCAAAGCAAAAAGAGTTCATGTAGTGAATTATGAGGCATTGAATAAAGAGTGTAAATTAGCTAAAATTTATAAAGCAATTGCTGAATTAAAAGGCGATAATTTAGTATTAGTAGATACGTTTGAAAATGAAAACTATTTAAAAATTATGCAAGATTTATCAGAACACATTCTTACTTTAAATTATCAATTTAATACATTTAAAGACAAAGAAGATAAAGATAAGGACTTCTTTTATTACGGTACAAAAGGAATCAGAGAAGCAGTTACAAAAGGATATGTTTATGGGGATCAAGTAAACAAGTGTAGAGACTTAGTAAATACTCCTTATAACTACTTAAATGCTATAGATTTGGCAGAATACGCAAAAAAATTAGAAAAATACGAAAATGTTGAAGTCAAAATATATGATAAAAAACAGATTGAAGAAATGAATATGGGAGCATTCTTGGGAGTAAATAAAGGTAGTTTAGATGAACCAAGATTAATCCAAATTAATTACAAAGGTAAGGATGAATTTGTAGACCCTGTTGCACTTGTAGGAAAAGGCGTTATGTATGACACTGGGGGCTATTCACTAAAAACACCTGTATCTATGCCTGGAATGAAAGTAGATATGGCAGGAGCTGCTGCAGTTGTATCGGCCATCGAAGCAATAGCTAGATTACAATTAAAAGCCAACGTAATGGCAATTGTGGCTGCTACAGACAATAGAATTGGCGATGGAGCAATTGTTCCTGATGATATTTTAACATCTGCCAGTGGAAAAACAATTGAAGTTATATCAACCGACGCTGAAGGAAGATTAACTTTAGCCGATGCAGTATGGTTTGCACAAAAAGAGGGAGCAAAAAAAATAATTGATGCTGCTACTCTTACTGGAGCAATGGTAGCTGCACTTGGAACAGAGTTTACTGGAGCATTTACCAATGACGCAGATTTTTATAAAGAGTTCAAAGCTGCAACAGCAATCACAAAAGAGAAAATTTGGGAAATGCCAATAACCAAAGGATATCATGATGAATTAAAAAGTGAAGTTGCTGACATGAGAAATAAAGGTGGAAGATTAGCTGGAGCAAGCCAAGCAGCAGCCTTCATAGAAAAATTTATAGACAAAGATACAAAATGGATTCATCTAGATATTGCAGGTACTGCAAGTAAACAAAAAGGTGGAGCAACAGGAGTAATGGTTAAAACATTTACAGAATTATTTTATTAAGGATCTTCGGATCCTTTTTTTTGTATAAAAAAAGGACAAAAAGTCCTTATTTATTTAAATTTTCTTTTATTTTTAATGTCAATTCATTAAAGTACACATTATCAAATTTTCCATAATTATTTATGGTCGAAATAATTGCTCCATCTTCCTCATATCTTGGAATCAAATGGATATGAAAATGAAAAACACTCTGTAAAGGCTTATCATTATTGTTAACAATATTCAAACCTATTGGATTAAATGCCTTTTTCAATGCATTTGCAATGTTTGGGACTACCCTAAAAATGTCTTCAGCTGTTTTTTTATCAAGCTCATACACATTTTTAACATGGTTTTTAGGAATTATAAGAGTATGTCCTTTTGTTCCTTGAGTAATGTCTAAAAATGCTAGAACATTATCATCTTCATAAACCTTATATGAAGGGATTTCACCATTCAATATTTTGCAAAAAATACAATCCATACTATCACTCCTCATCAATAATTTTTAAAATTCTATATATATCTTTCATATTTGCTAACATAAAGTCTGGGTTTGCTTGCATTAGAAACGCACTACCTTTAAAACTCCAAGCAACTCCTGCAGAATAAATTCCAGCATTCTTCCCAGATAATATATCACCTTGGTTATCACCAATCATTATAGCTTTTTTATGATTTGGGAACATTGATAACGCCTTTAAAACTGGCTCCTCGTGGGGTTTAGGGTTTTCCACATCATCTAATGCTATAAAGACAGGAAATAATGTATCTAAACCATAAAATGTAAAACTAGGCCATGCAGCTTCCTTAAACTTTGATGTAACAATTGCTAGATTGTACCCTTTCTTATGTAAATCAGAAAGAACCTCATAAACGTCATCATATATCTCAAAAAGACCCATTTCATACGTTTTATAATAAGTCCTATATGTCTCTATCATATCCTGGATTTGAAATAAATCATCTGAATAAGAACTAAAGGTTTGAGTTAATGTTGGACCTATAAATGTAGCAATTGTTTCTCTATTTAAAGATATCTCGGGGAAATGTACACGAAATGTTTCTTCAAAACTTCTCAATATAATTTCGTTAGTATTAATTAATGTACCATCTAAATCAAATAAGATTGTATCAATTTTTTTCATAAAATCACCTAACCTAATTTTATCATAAACATACGATATTAGCTGAAGATATATAAAATATTTGCATAATTCGAAAAAAGTTGTAAAATATATACCGTTAGGAGTGATTTTATGTCAAATATTATAGAAGAATTAAAAAGTAAAATAATTGGAAAAGACCTAAAAATAGTGTTTCCTGAATCAAGTGATTTAAGAATATTAGAGGCAGCAGCAAAATTAGCAAATGAAGGATTAATCAAACCAGTTTTAATAGGTGAAAGATCAAAATTAGATAAAACATATGATTTAAGTGGTTGTGATGTAATTAATCCAACAGAATATGAAGATTTTGATAATATGGTAGAGAGTTTTGTAGCACGTAGAAAAGGAAAAGCAACAGAAGAAATGGCAAGAAAATTACTACTGGATGAGAATTATTTTGGTACTATGTTAGTGTACATGAATAAAGCTCATGGATTAGTTAGTGGTGCGATTCATTCTACTGGGGATACAGTAAGACCAGCATTACAAATAATCAAAACAAAACCAGGAGTATCTAGAACATTTGGTTATTTTTTAATGGAAAGAGATTCAGAAAAATATATTTTTGGAGACTGTGCAATTAATCCTAACCCAGATGCAGAAAGTTTAGCTGAATTTGCAGTAGAATCAGCAAAAGCAGCAGAAATGTTTGGAATTGAACCTAAAGTTGCTCTATTATCTTTTTCAACAAACGGATCAGCAGACACAGAAGAATCACAAAAGATTCAATTGGCAACAAAAATAGCTCAAGAAAAAAACTCTGGATATGAAATTGATGGGGAAATGCAATTTGATGCAGCATTTGTACCAAGTGTCGGAGAGAAAAAATATAAAGGTAGTGCAGTTGCAGGAAAAGCAAACACATTTATCTTTCCAGATTTAAATTCTGGGAATATAGGGTACAAAATCGCACAAAGACTAGGTAATTTTGAAGCAATGGGTCCAATCCTTGCAGGATTAAATCAACCAGTTAATGATTTATCAAGAGGATGTAGCTCAAAGGATGCATATAACACAGCAATAATTACTGCTGCACAAACATTGATATAAAAAAGCTGATTTCAGCTTTTTTTATTGCTTGAAAAAGTACAAAAGATAGCAGGGATATGATATAATGTGATTTAGGAAGAGTGGTGACTTTATGAAAAATTGTACGATTATTTACAACCCTGAGTCAGGGAAAAAGGATTTTATCAATCACTTGCCATACGTAAAGTCAAAACTAGAAGATATTGGGTATGAAGTAAAAGTAAAAGCAACTAAGAAATCAAAACACGCCATAAACATTGCAAAAGGTGCATGTAAGGAAGAAGTTGATTTATTGGTTATTTCAGGTGGAGATGGAACACTCCATGAATGTATTAACGGGATAGCTCAATGTGAATTTAGGCCTAGAATAGGCTATATCCCATCAGGGACAGCATGCGATTTAGCAAGCACACTTAGGATTCCAAAAAATGTAGAAAAAGCGTTAGATATTATATTAACAGGTGAGCCTGTAAAAATGGATATAGCAAAAAGCAACAAGGGATATTTTATGTATGTAACAGCGATTGGAACATATGTTGATATATCATATGTTACAGATTCAAAACTTAAAAAATATTTAGGATACTTTGCATATTTGTTAACTGGAATAAAAGAATTCTTTACAATTCCAATGATAAAAACAAAATTGGTTCATGATAAAGGTATTATTAGAGGGTATTTTTCATTAATAATGGTTGTAAATTCAAAGAAAGTTGCAGGATTCAATATTGTTAATAAACCCGCACTAGATGATGGAAAAGTAGATGTTATTTTATACAGGTATATACCGTTACTTAACAATTTAATATATTTTATCTCATTCCTAATGAGTCCAAAATTTTTACCAGGAGTAACAAGATTTAGAACTTCAAGACTAAAAATTTTTACGGATCATCATCACAAATGGAATAGTGACGGAGAAGAATCTAACTCAGGTAACCTATATATAGAAGTGAAGAAACAAGCAGTGGATATTATTATTAGACCTGAAATAAAAAATAAATATTTTAAGGAGCAATGATATGAAAACCAGAGATATTAAAGTAGGAAATGAAGTGAAAGATGTAAGTTTATTAGGATTTGGATGTATGAGATTTCCAATGAAAGATGGAGAAGTAGATTTCGCAGAGTCAAAAAGAATGATTGATTATGCAATTTCAAATGGTGTAAATTATATTGATACTGCATATCCATATCATGGAGGAAAAAGCGAACTAATTGTTAAAGAAATAATTAAAGATTATCCTAGGAAATCCTTTTATTTAGCGGATAAATTACCTCTTTGGGAATGTAATAATATCGAAGATGTTGATAGAATATTTCACGAACAATTAGAAAAATGCGGAGTAGAATACTTTGACTTTTATTTAATTCACGCTGTTAATAAGGATAGATATCAACAAGTGATTGATTTAAATGTTCTTGGGAAATTAGAAGAATTCAAAAGCCAAGGTAAAATCAAAAATATAGGATTTAGCTTTCATGATGATTTAGAGACTTTTAAAAAATGGGTAGACTTATATAATTGGGATTTTGTACAAATCCAACTTAATTATATGGATATAGAACATCAACAAGGTATGGAAGGGTATGAGATACTTACAGAAAAAGATATTCCTGTCATTATTATGGAGCCAATAAAAGGCGGTAGCTTAGCGAAATTTAATGATGAGGTAGAAAAAATTCTGAAAGATGAAAATGATCAAGTATCAATCGCTTCTTGGGCATTTAGATGGATAGGATCATTACCAAACGTAAAAGTAATATTAAGTGGGATGTCCACATTTGAACAAGTTGAGGATAATATTAAAACATTTTCTGATTTTAAACCAATGAACAAAGAGGAATTAGCGTTAATTGATAAAGTAAGAGTTGAAATACATAACCATTCTCAAGTAGATTGTACATCGTGTAATTATTGTATGCCATGTCCTCATGGTGTTGATATACCGAAAAATTTCAGAACATTTAATGCTCATTCTATGTATAAGAATGATAACCATGTAAAATGGGTATATGGAGGTTTGAAAAAAGATGGTGCAAACTCAGATGTATGTATTGATTGTGGTGAATGTTTACCGAAATGCCCTCAACAAATTGAAATACCAACAGAATTGGCTAGATTTACTCAGTATTTAAAAGACAATGGATTATTTGAATAATATAATAAACGAGGTTGTGGTAGTTGAAGGCTATCATGACCTTGCTAAATTAAAAGAGGTATTTCAAAACATTGATGTTGTAATTACAAATGGAAGTGAAATAAGTGAAGATACACTCAATGAATTAAAAATTTTAAACCAAAAAAGAGGATTAATTCTATTTTTAGATCCAGATTATCAAGGTGAAAGAATTAGAAGATTAATCAATGAACATGTTGGTGAAACAAAACATGCATTTCTAAAAAAAATAGATTGTATTAGTAAAAATAAAAAGAAAATCGGAATAGAACATGCATCAAAACAAACAATAATAAATGCATTTATTAATATAAAAAGCACAAATAACATAAAGATGTCGAAACTTAACAACAATGACTTATTACACATGAATCTTATAGGAACTAAACTTGCCAAACAAAATAGGAAAATTTTATGTGAAGAATTAGGAATTGGTCTTTGTAACGGGAAAACATTACTAAAGAAATTAAATATGTTTAATATATCTTTAGAGGACATAAATCGAGTTATTAGGAAGTGAAATAATGAAAATTGGAACAAAATCAGTTATAAATACGACTTTAAAAGCTGAAGAATTTAGAATTAAAAAGAAGTTTGGACAAAATTTCTTGGTGGATCAAAATATCCTTAGTAACATTGTTAAAGCATCTTCAGCTACAAAAGATTCTTTAATTATTGAGATTGGACCAGGGTTAGGGAGTTTAACAGAACATTTACTGAGTAAAGCCAAACATGTTTTGGCATACGAAATTGATGGAGAATTGATTCCTATATTACAAAATACATTTAAAAACCAAAATGTAACGTTAATACATGATGATTATTTAAAAAGAAATGTAGATGAAGACATAAATAACCTTAATATGGAGTTTGATAAAGTAGTAATGATTGCAAATTTACCCTACTACATAACAACTCCAATCATTTTTAAGACATTAGAGGAATGCACAGTAGTTTCCGAATTATTACTAATGATGCAGCTTGAAGTTGCTAGAAGATTAACTTCAAAGCCAAAAACAAAAGACTATAATTCTCTAAGTATTGCTATTCAATATAAAACAAATGCTGAAATAGCAATAAAAGTACCAAAAACTGTATTTATACCAGCTCCTAATGTTGATAGTGCTGTTGTAAAGTTATCAGTAAAAGAGAAAATAGATATTGTTCCAAAGAATGAGGAGTTTTTTTATAAGGTTGTTAGAGGATCTTTTACACAAAGAAGAAAAACTTTAGTAAATAATTTACATTCCGTTTTTGGATATGAAAAAGTACAAATTCAAGAGCTTTTATCTAGTATTGGACACCGTCCGGACATAAGATCTGAACATTTAAGTGTATCAGATTTTATACTAATTTCAGATAAATTATTAGAACTTTAAACCAAAGGTATTTGGCTTATTAAAGAGAATGTGTTATTATTTAATAGAGGTGATTCTATGATCAAAGAGAAAGCTTTTGCTAAGATTAATTTGTTTCTAAATGTTGTAAGTAAAAGATTTGACGGATACCATGATTTAGAAATGGTTATGGCTTCTCTTGAACTTCATGATTTGCTTACATTTCAATTAAATAACACGAACGAAATTATTATTAATTCAGATATAAAAATAACAACTTCACCCAAAGAGAATACTGTGTATAAAATTGCGGCTTTTCTTCAAGAGGAATTTGAAATTGAATCTGGTGCAATTATAACAATTCAAAAAAATATCCCAATTGCAGCAGGACTTGGTGGAGGAAGTGCAGATGCAGCTGCAACCTTAAGAGGACTCAACAAATTATGGAAACTTAATTTAACATTAGAGGATATGGCCAAAATTGGTATTAACTTTGGAGCTGATATTCCATTTTGTGTTTACAATAAACTATGTGTTGCAAAAGGAAAAGGCGAAGAACTAATGTTTTTAAATAATAAATTAAAAACTCCTATATTATTGGTTAATCCAAATGTTAAAATCAGTACAAAAGAAGTGTTTACAAAAGTAAAAGAAGAAGAGATTGTGGAAAGAAAAATCAGTGATATGACCGCTGCTATTTATAATCGAAACTATGAACTATTGGCTAGGGAACTACATAACTCTCTAGAAAAAATCACTTTTGAATTAGAACCAAAAATCAAACAAATTAAGCATCAAATGCTTGATTGGGGTCTAGATGGAGCATTGATGAGTGGCTCTGGAGCAACAGTATTTGGAATATCAAAAAGTAAGAAAAAGTTGGCTATGTTTTATAGCACAATACCAGATGAGTACTATAAAAATATCACCAAAATCAGATAATGAATTGGGGATATTTTTTTTAATTGAATAGCATTTTTGTATATGTTATAATTAAGGTAGAAGAAAAATACAAGTGCGAGGTGATAAAATGAATATAACAGATGTAAGAGTCAAAAAATTTAATGGGCAAAATCGATTAAAAGCGATTGCGGCTATTACAATTGACGAGTGCTTTGTGGTTCATGAATTACGCGTAATCGATGGAAAAGCGGGATTATTTGTGGCTATGCCTAGC
>Ga0102814_10002476_pt1 | contig 12448 bp, 9 predicted proteins | sample ColrivemetaGS741_FD_79112 | JGI IMG/M metagenome (GOLD analysis project Ga0102814, IMG submission 79112) | Estuarine microbial communities from the Columbia River estuary - Flood tide ETM metaG S.741 | ecosystem: Environmental > Aquatic > Marine > Intertidal zone > Estuary | place: USA: Columbia... | reverse complement strand
GAATTTTATGTGGATGTACTGCCCGCAATACCAACAAATTTTAGTATTTCAGCAAAACGTTCACACGATTATGCCGATGGAAACCAAATCACCAAATTTACTACCACATCAATAAAAGATAAATATAATAACACGGTAGCCGATGGTACCTATGTGGAATTTTTTATTACAAATACGGAAGGCGGTGTTTTAAAAACTTCCGGAAATACAATAGATGGCATCGCAACGGCGAAAATGATTCACCCAGACAATCAAAGCGATTGGGTTATTAAAGCAATTATTGAAGGAATGGCTGAAAGTAACTCCATTAATCTCAATTATAAATCTGTATTGGAAGCCTTCGATACGAGTTTTGCTGAAAATAATCGTCTCATTCAAGTTGGTCCATTAAAAAGTTTTATGAATCAACTAATTCCGGACGGTTTACAAGTTACATTGCACATTTATAGTAGTAGAAAAGAGGTAGATTCCATTATTAAATATTCCAACAATGGCCTCGTCAACTTTATACTTCATGATGATATTTATAATAGTGGCGATTATACCTTTAAAATTGAAACCGCAGGGATTGAAAATGTTTACGAGAACAAAATACTACAGTAATGTCTATAACTAGAAACATAATACGAACTATATTAATGGCATTTTATGTTGCCCTGATAGCTTTTATTACGTTTGGTATTGGTGCCTTATACAGCTACTTAAATACGGGAGCCGATAGAAGTAAAATGCTGCATACCGAAATAAAAAAAATAGACCAGTATTTGCCCGAAATTGTGTGGTCGCCTTTGGAAAACGAAGGGCGTTTGATAGATGAGCAAACGCTTAAAAAAATAGAAAACGATTATTTAGATGCTTGGTATGTAAAACTTGTGGCCTACAATACAGGGGAAACCACAGGAATTAAAGATTATTATACAGAAAGTGCCAGAGAAAATATATTCAATTTTGTAAGCTTAAATAAAGAGCAAAAAATTCACTTAGAATCTACTACGCTCGAACATCATCCGTCACTTGAGTTTTTTAGTGAAGACGGGCAATTGGCTGTAATAACCGATCGAAATGTTAAAGAATATAAAAGGCTCTATAAAAAAGAAACCTTTCTATTGGAAACAAATGAAACTGCAACTTATAAAGTGATTTTATTATTGGAAGATGGTTTTTGGCGTATAAGACATTTAGTGAAAGAAGCGGTTGCGGAAACTCAAAACACCTCTAAATCAATAGACGTTTCGAACCTTGATATTAAAGGTATTAATTATTATCCGAAAGCATCGCCATGGGATATGTTTGGTGATAAATTTAGTTTAGATGTTGTTTCGAAAGATTTTAAAATAATTAAAGATGCCGGTTTAAATACCATAAGAATTTTTGTGCCTTATGAAGATTTTGGTAAAGCCAATATTGATTCCAGTAAACTTAAAAAGCTAATTAGAACTCTAAATGTAGCCGAAAGTAATAACTTAAAGGTGATTGTAACACTGTTTGATTTTTATGGCGATTACTCGGTTTTAGATTGGACGTTAAATGAAAGACATGCCGAAGCCATAGTTTTAAAGTTGAAAGATCACAAAGCGTTGTTGGCATGGGATATTAAAAACGAACCGAATCTTGATTTTGATTCCAGAGGAAAAGAAAAAGTAATGGCCTGGTTAAGTAATATGACTGATTTTGTAAAATCGGTAGATACATTGCATGCAGTGACTATTGGATGGTCTAATACCGAAAGTGCAGCACTACTTAAAAATAAAGTTGATTTTGTATCGTTCCATTATTATGAAGATATAGACAAGCTTCAGGAACAATACAAACAATTAAAAACTAAAATTGTAAATAAACCAATAGTTTTGGGTGAGTATGGATTATCGTCGTATCGAGGGATATGGAATCCATTAGGAAACTCAGAACAAAACCAGGCTGAATATCATAAAAAGGTTCAAGGTATTTTTGCTAAAAATAACATCTCATTTATATCCTGGACATTATACGACTTTACAGAAATACCAAAGGAAGTCGTTGGACGACTTCCCTGGAGAAAACGGGCTCAAGAACATTTTGGATTTATTAACCAAAACGGAGAGACTAAACCCGCATTTAAATATATTTCTAAGCCATAAGCCCTTCAGTTTTTTTTGCTTCCGAAGGATTTTTATCATCTATAATAGCATTAAATGTATCTAAATACATATCGGCTATTTTACTCATTGGCAATGCCGTAGCAGCTTTATAATTTGCTTTGCCTAATGCAATTCTGTATGAATCGTTGGTTACAATGTTTTCAATAGCTTTCGCTAAACTTTCAACGCTGGTTGGTTCAAAAAATTCACCTTGGTAACCTTCATCTTTAACTAAATGTGCTAAGTCACCTAAATCTGGCATCACTACTGCCTTACCGTAACTTCCTGCCTGATGCAATACGCCAGAACTTCCTGTTGTTGATGTGTATGGAAATACAACTACAGCACTTTCATTAAATATTGTAGAAACTTCGTTCTCTTCAACATAACCTGTAAATCGTACTTGAGGTATGTGTTTGTAATCTTCTTGAACTTTTGCTAAATATCCTGCTACGTTAGGGTTATCGGTTCCGGCAATAACAACTTCTAAATTTAAACCAGTAGATTTTCTAACCATTTCAACGGCTTCTATCATACCTTCCACTTTTTTATATGTTCCAAATTTTCCGAAAGTCATAATTTGCATTGGTTCGGTTGGCACTATATAATCCGGTTCTTCAGGAATTTCAAAGGTTCCATGAGGTATTAATTTAATATTTTTAGCCTTGTATTTTTTCTCTAAAACATCCACATATTTTTCAATAGTTACAGCCACCGTATCAGCTTGAAGTATTAGACGTGTTAAAGTTGTTCCTATAAAACCGTAAAGCTTTTGCATTAATTTGTTACTCGTAAATCCAGCATTACTTAAATCTACTTCTTCTAAGATATTATGCAATAAAACGATGTTAGGAATACGTTTAAGTTTACACACTAATGGCAACATCAACCCTAAAGCTGCGGCAATTTTTTTATCACCAAACTTCATAAACTGTAAATTAAATAATACAGAGTCTGGTTTTGTAGCATTAATGGCTTTAGTAACATTAATAATGTTTGTATAGCTATTAAACTCCCAACATTCTTTAACCGTAATTTTGCAACCAGCTTCGGTAAATTCTAAATCTTTACTACCCTCGGTTTTATCGGTTAATAAAATTAATTCTGTTACAGTTTCTTTTTGTCGGAACTGTTTTACCAGATGATATGCATATTCATTTAAAGTTACTTTACTTGGCGGATATGCTGTTACGATTGCTAATTTCATAAGATTAAGTTTTATTTGGTTTTTAATTACAGTACAAATTTGGTGTTTATTTATTCAGAATTAAGACTGCTTTAGGTAGACGGTTAATTGCTGTAGACGAATGGTAATTTGCTTTAGATTAAGCCTTTTTAGCACTTAAAATTGTATAATCGAAAACGAAACATGCTATTTGAATAGATAACAATAATGCCATGGCTATTATTTGCATATGAACTACCTGTTCTAAACTTTCGTGAAAAAATACAACCAATCCCATTTGCAGCATTCCAAATACTCCAGAAATAATAACGGGGATGTATTTATCTAAAGACAAATAGTAATACGCGAATATGTTTGAAACAGCAAACATTCCGGTTGCTAAAGCATATTTCCATAATAGGGGCGCCATAGCTAAATAACTTTTTCCAAACAATAACGTAATGGCAGTTTCAGGGAATAACGAACAGCCAATAACAATGACCGAAGCTATAGCGGCAATATAACCAACGTATTTAAAGAGAATAGGAGCGGTTTCTTTACCTTCTTTTTTAAGCTGCACTACAGTTGGTAATAACAGCATGACAAACATCCAGGCTATAAAGTATACAATACGGCCAATTAAAGCCAAAGACGCATACAAACCGGCTTCATAAGATTCGAAATAGTGTTTTACCAATAAAATATCGCTGTTGTTAATGATGATTTGCGTTAGTTCGTAAAAAGCAGTAAGTATAAAAAAGTTTCTTATTTGCTTGTTTTGAGCCTGATCGATAAAAGTCTTTTTAAACGAAATATGTTTAGCCTTAAATGGAAATAATCCGAATATGAACGAGATTAAAATACCAATAGCAATAACTACGGAAGACTGAATATTAAACAGAAAAATTAATCCTAAGGTAATTATTAATCTGCTTAACATTTCTCCCTGGTAGGTAATTGAAAGTGATTTAAAAGCTTTTTTGCCTTGAAAAACACCTCTGTTTACACTCATCATAAAATAAAGAGGAACACCAATTCCGAAAATTACAAACATGTTTGAAGATGACGTATTAAAAACGGCTTGTAATTGATTTGAAAAAGCGATTATTAAGACACCTAAACTAATTCCAACGATTAACGCGTTTTTATAAACTTTTGAAATGAAACTGGTAAATACATTGTTTTCAAAAACGACTGAGAATTTAGCTGTTACTAATTGAAACGTCATGGCCACAAAAGATAATACCAGCAAAAAGGTTATTAATACAGCAGCATCCGCAAATTGTTCTGGACCTAATAAACGACCTAGAATAAGATTGTACAAATAGTTCCCACCATTAACAGCTAACACACTTAGCATGAAAAGTTGTTCTTGAGAGATTTTTTTCGATTTTAAAATAGAAATAGCTTGCATCTTATTCAGGTATTTGGGGTTTATTAATTAGGCTAGGTTACTATAGTTAAATTGTTCAAATAGTTCTTCGCTGCTTTTACCAGTAATTTTAAAATCGAAATTATAGATAAGGGCATTTTTATATATTTTGTATAAAACTAAAAGACCATTGGTATCCAGTTTATTAACAGCGTCTATATTAAGTATTAAAGAATTTTGCATATTTAATAAGGATTGCAAATGATTTTTAAAATATTCAGCCGTTGAAGAGTTGATACTGCCTTCTGCAAAAAAAGTTCCGTTTTGTTCTGTAATTTTAAGAGCCATAATTTTATTTTTTAATTAATATTGTTTTTATTTCTGATACAAATATCCTTCAAGAATCAATCAAAGGCGGTTGAATTTCGATGAGTCGACCATTGGTGTAGACGAATGATTTAAAATGAATGCTTAACTTGCAGTATCTAAAAATAACGAATGACACTCAAATCTTATTTATCCTTATTTATTGCATTCTTTTCACTTTTGGGATTTGCTCAAAACATGCAGGAAGGCTTTACCTATTTAGAAACTGGGAAATACCCACAAGCAGAATCTTTTTTTCTAACTGTATTAAAAGAATATCCAGAAAATAAAACGGCGCGTTTATGTTACGGAAGAGCTATTGGATTAAATAATAATCCTGAAAAAGCAGAAAATCTTTTTACCAACTTACTAAAAGATTTTCCTGCTGATTTTGAAGTAAAACTTAATTATGGTGAATCATTACTATGGAATAAAAAGTTTAAGGAAGCAAAAATATATTTTAAGGGGTTAATTACTGAAGACCCAAAAAGTTTTCCTGCACTTTTAAGTTATGCGAATACGCTGTCCAATCTAAAAGAATATGAAGATGCGCTGGTATATGTGAATAAAGCGTTAGACGTTTTACCTGGAAACCCTAACGCATTAAATTCTAAAAAATACATGTATTTGGGGTATGCTTACCAAAAACAACAAGCGCAACAGTATGATGAAGCCGAGGCACTTTTAAAAGAAAACCTGAAACTTTTTAATAATGATAAGGACACTTTAATCAATTTAGCCAACCTATATTTAATTGCCAATAGGTTAGAAGAGGCAAAAGAAATATATAATCTTTTAGCTGAAAACAAAGAAAACAAACTTATCGCTTTAAATGGATTGGCCTTAGTATCGCATTTAAACGGAAAAGAAAGAGAGGCATTACATTTAAGCGCAAAAAGTTTTGAAAGTTTAGGAGCAGATACAGATGCGAAATTGGTTCAACCCACCAAAGAGCGCTATATACAGGCCTTGATTTGGAATAAAAAATATAAAACGGCAAACGTGCTTATTTCTGATTTAATTGAAAGCAAACCTAATGAAAACTGGTTATTGGCCTTACGCGCAACCTTAAATATTTATAAAAGTGATTTTAAAAAGAGTGTTGCAGATTACAACCGTATTTTAGTCAATGACAGCAGTTCATTTGATGGTAATTTAGGGAAAGCTAATGCCAAAAAAGCATTAGGTTTTTATAGTGATGCTTATACGTCTGCTGAAAACACCCTAAAATTCTATGAAAATCAAAAAGATGCCACCAATTTTATAAAAGATTTAAACACAAGCTTCACGCCTTTTTATGAAGCCAAAGCGAGTTATAGCTTTGATAATGGTGATAACGAAGCCTTTTCTTTTCAAAATGCATTAGAATTCCCACTGTCTATAAAATTTAAACTTTTGGGTAATTATGGTTACCGAACTACAAATAATACAGTAACTAATAATAAAGCAACTTCAAACGATTTTTCATTAGGATTATCCTATCAATTACTTTCAAATGTAACGTTTAAAGGAACCGCTGGGATTACTTCTGCAAAAGCTGAAACCAGTAATTATTCACAACTTTTAACAGATCTTTCTTTCAGCATAAAACCATTTAAATTACAGACGTTGGATATTGGTTACAAACGCGAAATACAGAGTTTTAATGCCGATTTATTAGACCGGGAAATCGTGATGAACAACTATTATGCTAATTACAACCTAAGCACTAATTTTAATCTGGGTTGGTTTACACAGTATTATTATACCTCACAAAACGATGACAATGCCAGAAACCTGTTGTTTACATCCTTATATTATAACATTTTAAGCAAACCATCATTAAAGGCAGGTTTGAATTACCAGTATATTTCCTTTAAAAATCAGGTGCCGACTATTTATTTTAGTCCGGAGAAATTTAATGCTGCTGAGGTGTTTGTTAATTTGATTAAAGACGAAGTAATTACTAAACCAAACGAATGGTTCTATGAACTAACAGCAGCCACGGGTTTACAATATATTGAAAACGCCAGTAGCCAAAGTACCTATAGAATTCAAGGGAAACTTGGTTTTAAGTTTTCCGAGCGTTGTTTAGCAAATCTTTTTGGAACTCGTAGTAATATAGCCTCGGCGACTGCCGCTGGTTTTACTTTTACCGAAATTGGGTTACGTTTTAAATGGTATTTATTTAAGCAGCCTGTTTTTAGGTAGTAACGTTTACTTATAGGTATGGTTTCGTATTTGTGTGCGAGGATTTTCAGAAGGAAAATCAGAAGCTAGCAAATGCGCAACTAACATTGGTTTAACCTTACGTGCCGCAGCTTCTAGCAGCTGCGATAAATTTAACACTAAAAATTCCAAGTACAAAACTCCTTTTGAAAATCCACAGGATTTTCCAGAGAAGCGCAAGCTTCGCAGTTGCTACAAACGGCTGTTATGCACAGTCTTTACTTTCCAAAAGTTTTATCAAAAAAATCTTTGCCCAAAAGCGCAATAATTGATTTTTTAACTTCGTCAGACATTTTATCTTTTAAATCAAGATTAAAGTCGTTCATTATTTTAGTGATTCTTGACGAAACCTCAATCTCATCTCGGTATTCGTCAAATGAACCATAAACTTTATTCATTGTTAAATTTGGCGGAGTATTTAAATTATTCCAAATTGAGTGAACTTCGTCAGCTAGTTTGTAAAATTCATCTTTGTCCATTTCAGATAATAGCTCCAATGTTTTATAATACTCTGAATCAGGAAATTTTGTGAATTGTTTATTCGTAATTTCCAAAAAAATTAGTTTATCTAAATTGTCCATTTTACTTGTGTTGTTTAAGATTATGCATAACGATTGGGCTATGATTAGTGCGGTGCAGAAATCCGATGGATTTCCAACTAAGCACTAAGCAAAATCAGTTTGTTTTGTTTTTATTTTTTTATCTCAAAGCAAAATCAAACTGATTTTGCTGTCTTCATAAATAAATACGAACCTTTGACTAAAACACCAAGGTCCGCATTAATTATAGCCAATGTTAGCAACTGTTTTTTTTTATATCTACTGTTTTATTAGAGCTAAATTACTAATTGGATAGGGAGCAGATAACATATTTTCAGATACCAGAACAAAAGTTCTAGTTATAGGAATATTAAAATTGGTGTCTTCAAAAAAACTAATTTCTCCCGATTTGTAGCTTATACTAAGTTTATATGAATTATCCTTGATTTCTTCTTCAATAGTAAACTCATCGCTAGAAAATAAAGTTTTGTAATCAACCTTGAATGGTTCTCCATTATTTTTTTCAAACACACCTTCTTCAGTCAAGTTGTTAGGTGTAAAAGTATATTTAATTGTTCCATCAAATGCAGGATCACTAGATGATGATATCCAAGTTCCAATTATGAAATTAGGTGGTTGAATATTTGAGTTTTCTGTAAATTTATCGTCAGAGGAACAACTTACACCAATTATCAAGTATAGTATTAAGTAAAAAATTCGCTTCATTTTTTATTTTTTTTAAATTGTTGCTAACTTAGGGATAAGAACACTTTTATAAAAAGCTTTACAAATCAATGTGAAATATAGTACAAAAACAACAAAGGGTAAAGAAATTAATCTTCACCCTTCAAAATAGAGAATAATTGCTATTAATTATTCAATTACAAAAGTCCCATTATAATTGTTATTGTTGCTGTCTTTTAATATGTACTTATAAATACCTTTTGATAAACCTGGCGCATTGTATTCTACTTTATTATTGTTAGCTTGTATTTGTTGAACATCTACTGTTCTTCCAAGCATATCTATAACCTGTATATCAACATGGCTTGAAGAATTATTAAGTTTTATAGTCGTGCTTGTTTTAAATGGATTTGGGTAGTTTTTTAATGCTTCGAGCGCTGCTACTTTAACATCATTAATTGCCAGTGAAGATGCGTTTTTAAAAGCTAAACTATTAATGGCCATACTATACGATTTGTACGTTGTATAGTCTCCAATAACTGAAAATACTACGGTTTTAATATTGGTTATAGGTGCAGTATTTCCGCTGGCATTTACAAAATCGCTAAATGAAATACTGTAGAAAGTTTCAGAATCATTAGCAGGAATGGTGTAACGCATACGGTTGTTCCAGTCTGCTAAATTTTCAGGCATTAAGATAATTTCTACAGGTTCTGCATTAGTCATATTAAACTGAATGGAATTAAAATCTTCTACAAGTAACGTTTGGTCTCCTGGTAGCAAGTGTCTGAATAAATTAATATTCCCTTTAACAAGACCAGAAACAGATGGCTGTCTTTCAACTTCATATAAATCCTCAGTATAATCAATAGTGTTATTATTTACATTAAAACTATCCACGGTAGCGTAGTCTGCCAGATAATCGACACCCCAAGGTCCGTCAGCAAGATATAATGCGTCTTTTTGATTCGATTCTGAGGTAGATATTGAGAGTCCGATATCAAACAGACTTCCAGTTTCTATCGTTAAAGTTTGGTGTAAGTTTCCTGTTAGGGCTATATTTTCGCTTTTGTTAGTACGATTAGAGACTTCGGTAGATGTAATATTGCCTTCAAACGTCATAGACTTTGCATTCGCTTTATTAATTATGTCAAGATGAACGGCGCCGTTTGAATAGTATCCAGAACGCACAAAAACAGTTGGAACTGCATTGCTAACTTTAACACTTGACAATTTTTTTACTGCATTAAGGTTTTCTATAACACTATTACATAACGAGAAGAGTTGCGTATAGGAACCTCCCCATATTTGGAAATTATAGTAATCGCCTGCCGGATATTCTCCAATATTCCAAAAGCTGAACAATTGGTTATCTACATCTCCTTTTTTAATAGAAAAACTTAATGTATATTCTATCTCTCCTGTCGCTCTTTTTAGTTTTGTACTTATAATTTGATGCCCTCCGATTAAAAATGTGGAAGCATCTTCTAAAAATGAATTATTTAAACGATCGCATATAATTTTAGAGTGGTCATAAATACTACCGCTTGTTTCTGTTGCAAAAATGGCAGCAATTCTGGCATCAGCCTTATAATAATCGACTGAAAATATTTGTACAGCATTGGTAATTCCTAATAAATCTTTAGGACTGGAAACATAGGCAGTTTCTGTACCTGTATAACCTGTACTTGGTAAATAATCTTCTAAAGTTGCTGTTGTTTTAAGGCTTGAGACCGATTTGCTTGTACTCGTACTATAAAGACTTTTTGTGTTTTTTGTATAAGCACTTTGTAAATCTTTCTTATTAGAGACAGATCCTGTTTTAGTGCGTTTAAAATTGCGTTTAGCAATAAGTCCTGCTAAGCTTCCATTACTTTCTAATCCGCCATCATTCCCGGAAGTTACCGGAGAATCATTACTTGCTGTAGGTATTATAAAAAGTTCAGAATATGTAATATCTGTTACTGTTTGATTACTTGAAGTTCTGTAAACACTAGCAAAAACATCATAAGTACCATAGACTAATTCGGCATTTTGAATAGGCAGACTCCAGCTAAGACCGTTAATTACAAGTCCATTGTTTTCATTATAAATTGTTTCATTAACGGTTACAGAAAGTGTATCATCTCCCAACATGTTGCCTCCCCAGGTACCAGTTATAATAGGCGTTGTGTCTTCGGTTATCTGGCTATAAACTTTAGGTGTTACAATAACCCCAGAAACGATATTGTTTAATGAACCTTGGATAATTACGCCTAATTCTTCCCAGGTTTTATCTAACTCACCAGCTATGGAATCATTCACACCTCCAACATCACCATTAGATGTTTGACTGGTTGATGTAAAAGCATATAATGCAATTATAGAATCGCCATTAACAGCTAAGCCAAAATTATTTAGGACAAATGTTTTTAAAATTTCCTCTGTAAATGCAAACTCAATCCAAAAATCTGTTCCGCTGTTTCCACCATCAATATCTGTTCCTGCGCTGTAATCTGAAATAGAAGCATTTCTAGCTGTTAAAAATAACTCATTATTTTGAGTACCATTTAACCAGGAAGTCTGGGATGGAGAAATACCAGATTTTGAATAATCTCTGATATGAAATGACACGAAAGATGTTTGGGCTTTAACATTTGCTTCGATAAAAACATCTGCAATTAAGTCTCCAGAAACGTCGATGCCGAAATAAAATGATGTATTAGGATTACTTTGTCCCATACGGGCTCTGAAATAATACACTTCGTCTGTGATACCGTCTGTAAAAGTTACCGTTTGCTTTTGAGTCTCCATTAAAGCATAAGTTGCATTACCAACAAAATCAGTATCGGCATTAGATTGCTGATCATCATTAGGATCAAACCCGTTAAGTTTTATAAGAGACGACCAGTTACCAGTTGCTTTTTGCACAATGGATTGGTTTTGCGCCCCACTATTTAAGGTTATTATAAGGGCTAAAAAAAATATAGTTTTATTCATGGTACATTAATTTATACCACAAAAATATTTTATAAAAAGAGTTTAAATTTTAATTTTCGATAGATGAAAATTAAGTGTCGACGAATGGTGTAATAGGGGAGATGAGTGCTTAAAGTAAATTTAAGCGTTTCATTAATTCTGGTCTGTTTGAACGACTTACAGGAATGACATCTTTTTTAATTAGTACACTATTGTCTTCAATATCAATAATTTTTTTAATGTTGATAATGAAAGAACGGTGTACTTTCAAGAATAAATCTTCAGGTAATTTATCCTCAATTTTTTTTAATGTAGAATGAACGGTGTAATTTTTATCTTCAGTCTTTACATGAATGTAATCGCCTTTAGCTTCCACTAAATAAATACTTGGAATGTCAATTTTAATGAGGCGTCTATCTATATTTACATATAAATCGTTTCCAGAAGAGGCTACTTCTTTATCTGAAGCTGAAGTGGCAACAACTTTTGGTGACATAGTTTCGGCCTTCTGAATGGCTTTTTGAAAGCGTTCTGGTGTAATTGGTTTAACCAGATAATCTACAATACAATCGTACTCAAAGGCCTGAATTGCAAAATTAGCATCCGATGTAGTGAGTATTATTTTAGGTGGGTTTTTTAATGTTTCAATAAAATCGAATCCCGTAAAATCTGGCATATGTATATCAAGAAATATTAAATCTACTTCGTTTTGATTTAAAAATTTTATGGCTTGAATTGCGTTAGGGAATTCTTCTAAAACGTTAAGGCTTTTTACATTCGTGCATAATTGCCCAATAATGGCTCTGGCGGTTGCCTCATCATCAATAATAATACAATTCATAAATTACTAATTATAACTGTTTGAGATAATTAGTTATGGTATTTAAAATAGATTCGAATTGATCATTGAGGTTCGTATTTCCTTCTAATAAATTTTCTTCAAATGCTACAGCAATCTCATAACTCTTTTCAAGCCCTAAAATACTAATTTTATGTTTAAGTTTATGAACATTCTCTGCTGCTTGTTTAAAATCTTTAG
>Ga0102814_10002471_pt1 | contig 12470 bp, 10 predicted proteins | sample ColrivemetaGS741_FD_79112 | JGI IMG/M metagenome (GOLD analysis project Ga0102814, IMG submission 79112) | Estuarine microbial communities from the Columbia River estuary - Flood tide ETM metaG S.741 | ecosystem: Environmental > Aquatic > Marine > Intertidal zone > Estuary | place: USA... | reverse complement strand
TTCGAGAAATCGAGGGCTTTTTTAATTTATAACTTTCTATAATAACTTTCCGGTCCGTTAAGTTTTCCTATTTTTACAGTACCTTGAATTGCATAGTTGTAATATAGCTAGTTTAATAGTGACCCATGAATTATATATTATTTGACGGTTCAGTACGAAATGCATTATTGCCTTTTACCTACACAAAACCAGTTGCAGATTTAAGAATCGGAATTCTTACAATTCGTGAGAAATGGGAAAAATATCTTGGTTTTACAACAACAACACTTACTGAAGAATATTTAGAAGAAAAATATCCCATGGTTGAAATGGAGCAAAATATAATGATAAATGCTTCTTTTTTACCAACTACGAAATTGGTTGAAATTATATTTGACCTAAAAGAAAATCAGGCAATTTTTAAAAATGATGAAGTTATTGCTTTTTTTACTACAGAAGCTCAGGATGAAGTTAATTTTGAAGAATATGATCAAATAGAATTTGACACTGAGTTATTACAAATAAAAAATACTTGGGATTTATTTTTTTTAAATGAAAAGGCTATTAAAGCAGATTTCGATTTAATTACTGAAGGTAGAAAGTCACAACCAATTCCAAATGGCGTAAACTATTTAAATAAGGATGATATTTTTATTGAAGAAGGCGCTGAAATTCTTTTTTCAACATTAAATGCAAGTACAGGACCTATTTATATTGGGAAAGATGCCTTAATTATGGAAGGAAGTCTCATTAGAGGCCCATTTAGTTTAGGAAGGGATTCAGCTGTAAAAATGGGCTCAAAAATATATGGAGCAACAACCATTGGCCCACATTGCACAGTTGGAGGTGAAGTTAAAAATAGTATTTTAATGAGCTATTCCAATAAAGGTCATGAAGGCTATTTAGGAAATTCTGTTTTAGGTGAATGGTGTAATTTAGGAGCAGATTCAAATAATTCAAATCTTAAAAATAATTATGCTGAGGTTAGGTTATGGAGTTATGAAACTGAGGGTTTTGCTAAAACAGGATTGCAATTTTGTGGTTTAATGATGGGAGATCATTCTAAATGCGCTATTAATACCATGTTTAATACAGGTACAGTTGTAGGGGTTAGCGCAAATATATATGGAAGTAATTTTCCTAGAAACTTTATTCCTTCATTTAGTTGGGGAGGAGCAGCAGGATTTTCTGTTTATCAAATAAATAAAGCAGTTGAAACAGCTAGTTTAGTGTTAGAACGTAAAGGTTTGGAATTTGATGAGCAAGAAAAAAGAATTTTACAACACGTATTTGAAATAACTGAAAAGTATAGAAATTTTTAAAAACAATCCCATTTGTTACAATGGGATTGTTTTATTAACCTTTAATTTGGTTTTTTTTAAAATTATCAAATTTAGTTTCAGTAGTTTTTGGCCAACTATTATTACTTAGATCAACATCAGCAGTTTCTTCATCTGGATCAATAGTAATTTTATTAATAGCTTTACTAGAAGGAAAAACCTTAGTTACTTCACCATCATTTTTTCTCCATATTTCTGCTGGATATTGTTTACGTTCTTTAGTACCATCTTCATATTCAAATTCAACAATAATTGGCATAACCAAATCTCCTGGCTTTTCAAAAACCAACTCGTAAAAATATTTAGGAGCTTCCATTCCAGATTTTTCTTCTTCTGAAAAATTTTCATTTAGATAATCGATAAGTAAACTATATTCTTCAGCTTTTTTACTTTTTAAATCTTCTGTAAATTCTTCACTATCTTCAGAAACCAAAAATAATGATGGTGGAATCTGATCTTTTTCAACACCATAACGTTTATAAACATTCACAGCTTGTTCTGTAGGTTTATCTGTTACATGATATTTTTTAACATCTTTTATACCAATATCATTATTTCCAGTAGTGTAAAACCAACCTCTCCAAAACCAGTCTAAATCAACTGCAGAAGCATCTTCCATAGTTCTAAAAAAGTCTGCTGGAGTAGGATGTTTAAATGCCCAACGTTTAGAATAAGTTCTAAAAGCGTGATCAAACAGTTCTGGTCCCATAATCGTATTACGTAAAATCCAAAGTGCTGTAGCTGGTTTTGCGTAAGCGTTATTTCCAAATTCATATAAATCATCACCTTTTGACATAATTGGAGCTAATTTTGCTTGATCTCCTTTCATATAACCAACTATGTTTTTTGGTAATCCTCTATTCAGTGGATAACCATCTTCATAATCCATCATAGCCAACATTTGGACGAAAGAATTCAAACCTTCATCCATCCATGTCCATTGACGTTCGTCTGAATTTATGATCATTGGAAAAAAGTTGTGCCCAACTTCGTGAATTGTAACTCCAATCATACGGTATTTTGTGCGATTACTATAAGTGCCATCTGGATTTGGTCTTCCAGGATTGAAACAAATTTGTGGATATTCCATTCCCATTTGTCCATCAACTGATATTGCTTTATGATAAGGATAGTCTATTGTATGTCTAGAATAAGTTATTAAAGTTTGCGCAACTGCTCTTGTAGAATGATCGCCATATAAAGGATTTGCTTCTTTTGTGTAGTAAGAATAGGCCATCACAGTCCTACCATTAATATCAACGGCCATACCATCCCAAATAAATTTTCGTGAAGTTGCAAATGCATAATCTCTAACATTTTCGGCAAAAAACTTCCAAGTTTTAGTTTTTTTAGATTTATCTTGCTCTGCAATTATAGCTTCATCTTGGGAGACAATCAGAACTGGGTTGTCAAAAGTTTTTCTGGCTTTAGCTAATCTTTTTTGTTGCGTTTTGGATAATACTTCTTTTTCATTTTTTAATACTCCAGTAGCTCCCAAAATATGATCTGCTGGTGTTGTAATATTAACTTCGTAATCTCCAAATTCTAAAGCAAACTCACTTCGTCCCCAAAATTGGTCATTTTGCCAACCTTCAACATTATCATATACACACAACCTTGGAAAAAACTGGGCTATGACATAACTGTTGTTATTATCTTCAGAAAAATGTTCAAAACCAGATCTTCCCCCTTGAGTAACGTGATTATTAATATTATACCACCATTTTATTTTAAAGGAATGTGATTCACCAGAAGCTAGTGGTTTGTCTAAATTTAAACGCATCATTGTTCGGTTAATATGGTAAGAGGCATCACTCCCATCAATATTTTTAACGTATTCAATTTTAAATCCTCCATCAAATTTATCTTCCATAAATGTTTCTGAAAATTGAGAAGGGGAGTACAATGTGTTTAACCCCCTTGATTGCACTTCAGGAGTTTTAGAGTCGGCCGCTCTCATGTTTTGATCTAATTGAAGCCATAAATATTCTAAAGCATCAGTAGAGTTATTGTGATACGTTATAGTTTCTTCACCATAAATGCGTTGGTTTTCATCATCTAAAATAATATCCATTTTATAGTCTACTTTCTGCTGGGTATATTCGTAACCAGGTGCTCCAGATGCGGTATGTTGACTATCGGGTGTTGGTAATTCTTCTTGTAATTGTTTGAATTTACTTATGTTGTAATGCCCTTTTTGTCTTTCAACTTTTTGTTCAGTTTCTTGGGCAAAAAACGTAGTTGAAATTAATATTGCTGATATTAATAGTGAAAATACTTTTTTCATTTAGACGATGTATAAAATTATAAAAAAAAGCCACTCGTTAGAGTGGCAAATATATTAACCTTTAATTTGATTTTTCTTAAAATTATCGAATTTAGTTTCAGTTGTTTTCGGCCAGCTGTTATTGCTTAAATCAACATCGGCAGTTTCTTCATCTGGATCAACAGTAATTTTATTAATAGCTTTACTAGAAGGAAAAACCTTAGTTACTTCACCATCATTTTTTCTCCATATTTCTGCTGGATATTGTTTACGTTCTCTAGTGCCATCTTCATATTCAAATTCAACAATAATTGGCATAACCAAATCTCCTGGCTTTTCAAAAACTAACTCGTAAAAATATTTAGGAGCTTCCATTCCAGATTTTTCTTCTTCTGAAAAATTTTCATTTAGATAATCGGTTAATAAACTATAATCTTCAGCTTTTTTACCTTTTAAATCTTCTGTAAATTCTTCACTATCTTCAGAAACTAAAAATAACGATGGAGGAATTTGATCTTTTTCAATTCCATAGCGCTTATAAACATTTGCCGCTTCAGCTGTTGGTTTATTGGTTAAATGGTATTTTTTAACTTCTTTTATTCCAATATCATTATTTCCAGTTGTAAAAAACCAACCTCTCCAAAACCAATCTAAATCCATTGCAGATGCATCTTCCATAGTTCTAAAAAAGTCTGCAGGAGTAGGGTGTTTAAACTTCCAACGGTTAGCATAGGTTCTAAATGCATGGTCAAATAATTCCGGTCCCATTATAGTTTGGCGCAAAATAAATAAGGCCGCTGCAGGTTTTCCATAAGCGTTAGATCCAAAATTAAATACGTTGTCGCCTTGAGACATTATTGGTGCTAACCTGTCTTGATCACCTTTCATATAACCAACCATATTTTTTGGATATTTTGTCGTTGGAAAAAGCTCAGGATCATATTCATATTCAGCCAAAATTTCAACAAATGAATTAATTCCCTCATCCATCCAAGTCCATTGTCTTTCATCAGAATTAACAATCATTGGGAAAAAATTGTGTCCTACTTCGTGCGTAATAACACCAATCATTCCTTTTTTAGTTCTTTCACTAAATTTTCCATTTCTATCAGCTCTACCATAGTTAAAACAGATCATAGGATATTCCATTCCCATTTGCACATTAATGGATGAAGCTTGAGGGTAAGGATAATCGAAAGTATGTTTTGAATATACTTTTAAAGTATTTGCTACAACTCTTGTAGAATGTTCCTCCCAAAGCTCTTTACCTTCTTCAGGGTATAGCGAGTAAGCCATTACAGTTTTGTCATTTAGTTTTACTGCCATAGCATCCCACATATATCTGCGTGAAGTGGCAAAAGCAAAATCACGTACATTTTCTGCACGTAATTTCCAGGTTTTAGTACCTTTTTCTTTTCCTTTTCCAGCTTCAGTTGCTTCTTCTGGAGTAACAATAAAAACAGGATTATCGTAAGTTAGTTGTGCTTCCTGATATCTTTCATATTGTTTTTTTGATAAAACATCTTTTGGATTTTGGATAACCCCTGTACCATTTAATATAAAATCTTTAGGGGTTGTAATGGAAACATCAAAATCACCGAATTCTAAGGCAAACTCACTTGAACCCCAAAATTGCATATTTTGCCAACCTTCAACATTGTTATAAACTGCTAAACGAGGATAAAACTGTGCAATTGCATATGCGGTATTTCCGTCTTCAAATATTTCAAAGCCTGACCTTCCTCTGTCCTCAATATAATTATTAATGTTATACCACCATTTAATGTTAAAAACAAAAGACTCACCAGGTGCTATTGGTTTTGGTAAATCAACACGCATCATAGTGTTGTTTATCATGTAATCAATATCTTTCCCATTATCATCTTTTAAATGTTCAATTTTAAAGCCACCATCAAAAGGTTTTCCCATAAAACTTTTTGTAAATTGAGAAGGAGAGTATACTGATCTTGGACCACCACCATTTCTGTCGCTGGCAGGGGAATCTGCGGCGCGTAAATTTTGATCTAATTGCACCCATAAATATTCCAAATAATCTTTCGAATTGTTATGATATGTTATTCTTTCGTCACCACTGATTCTATGATTTTCATCATCTAAAACAATGTTCATTTTATAGTCAACTTTCTGCTGTGTATATTCATATCCCGGTGCGCCAGAAGCTGTATGTTGTTTATTTGGAGTAGGCAATTCTTCTTGTAGTTGTTTAAACTTACTTATGTTATAATGTGCTTTTTGGCTTTCTTTTTTTTGCTCAACTTCTTGAGCGAAAAATGAAGTGGAAATCATTAATAGAGCTAGTAATATTAAAACTGATTTTGTCATATAAGTTAGGATTGAATTGAGAAAACGAAAATAAATAATTTTAACAATAAAGTTTGAAATTTGTTAAAATTTTAACAAACCTTTATAAGTTTTTTTATTGAAATAGAATGTTTTGTGTTTTCTGTTTGCACTAATCTTAATTATGTTTTGTTGATCTTCAAAATCTCTTGTTAAGCAAGTATTTGATATTTCTATTGAGTTCAGCTTTGCTATATCTGTAATCTCTAAATAAAAACGAACAATATCATCATCATATTCTTTTCCAATGTATTGATAAATAGCAGCTTTATTGTTAATTGTTAGCTTAAAATGATTATTTAAATAACTTTCAAAATATTCATCAATTTTTTCCACTTCTTTTGGCGTATCAATATTAAGTTTTGTGTTATTGTCTTTATTTAGCGTAAGCTCTATATCATCAATAAACATTCCTAATGTAATTTGCACGGATTTTTTATCTTCAATAAAATCAATTTCACATAAACTAATATAATATTTATGAATACTAAATGCGACTAAGGGAATAAGAAGGAATAAGAATAAAATTTTTTTCGATTTCATTGAATTAGAATATTAAAATGCTAAGAAACAAAAAGCATTCCAATTTACTATAAATATTTTTTCAAGTGCTTAATTATTTTTTAAATCCTTATATGTAATGCTTTGTTTAACTAAGAAGTTTTTAATAGTAATTTCATCACTGGAAATATATGTTTTAAGCTCATTTTCCTGACAATAATCTAAAAATAGATATACTTCATTTTTCGGGATTTTTAAATCTTCAACAAAAAAATCATAATTAAACTGTGTTACTAATTTTTCAGGAAATTCATTTATAAGTCTTTTAGTGTTTTCTTTTTGTGCCTTTTTACCTCTTCTTTTTTCTCTTAAATTTTTTGTTAGTAATTTAAAAATTGAAACAATATTTACGCCTGAATTCCCATAAGTTGGATCCGTTAATTTTTGAGCATTTGGAGCTTTTTTATAGGTATTTTGTGTGTTTTCTAGTACAATTCCTTTTTGCATATCAATTTTACCAAAATTCAATGTAATTTTTGGAGTTAAAGTAACTTCATCTAACTCATTTTCTCCTTCCTCTAAATAAATTATAAGGGTTTTATTATTAATATGTGTATTTGAAATTTTAATAATTCTGTTTTTATAATTTACTGAAGAAAATAAGATTGAGTCGCCAAGTGCCGCATAAATAATAAATTCTCCCTTAGAATTGCTTGAAACTCCAAAATTTTGAGTTTTATTAATAACATTTATGTTTTCTAAAAATATGGAATCCGTTCTTACAATTCCATCTAGTTTTATGATTTTTTCTTGGGCATTATTATTAGTACTTATAAAAAGTAGCACAAGAGAAACGAAAACAATATGTTTATTTTTCAATTTCATTATATGTTTTACTTTCTTCTTTTAATATCTCAATAACTTCTAATACTTGGTTATTATAATATTTTTCCAATATATTTTGTGATTCACAGTAATCAATAAACTGATTAATTTTATCTTCAGGAATTTTTAAATCATTTATAAAAAAATCTTTCCCTAATTCCTTTTTAAGTTTATATGGAAATTGTTGCTTTTTTTTGAGCTCTTTTTTTAAAGCCCTTTCTCTTTCTAATTGTTTATTTATAGCACTGCCTTGACCTCCTCCTGCTAAATAAAGTGGGTTAGTAAATGATTCTGCATTTACAACGCTCCTATAACCATATTCATCTCCAGGTAATTTTTTTTGTAAATCACTTAATTTAAAAACAAAATTAGATTTTGGAATAGTGTCTTTAGGAGTACTTTTAATATCTAAATCTAAACTTCCTGTTAATCCGTGAAGAAAAATTTCATCTAAATTATTAACAAATGGAACTAATTTTATCAGTATGGAAGTTGCTTCAATATGATATTTTGTGATAATAATCTTTTCTTTCTGATATTGAATTGAAGAAAAAAGCAATAAGTCACCTTGTTTTGCTAAAATTTCAAAAGTGCCATCTTTGGCGCTAATGGTTCCTATTCTATTGCTTAAATTTACTATGTGAATATCGTTAATAGGTTTGTTCGAACTATAAATAGTACCCGTTATGGTAACAGACTTTTCTTGAGAAAAGGAGTTTATCACAATAAAAATGAAAAAAGTAAAGTAGGCCAAGGTTAATTTCATTAAAACAAAGTACGTTTTTGAAATCTTAAAATTGTATTAATGCTATTGTAAACTTATGTTAAAACAATGAAAAATAGTACATTTGATAAAACTTGATTTTTTATGAAGAAATTATTAATTGCAAGCACATCAACAGTTCATGGTAAAGGTTATTTAGAATACATTTTGCCAGAATTATCTGAATTATTTAAAGGTGTAAATGAAATTTTATTTATTCCTTATGCAAGACCTGGAGGTAAAACGCATGATGAATATACTGCGATTGTGAAAAATGCCTTTGAAAAAATTAATATAAAAGTTAAAGGGATTCACGAATTTAAAAACGCAATTGATGCTGTTAATAGTGCCAAGGGGATATTTACTGGAGGTGGAAATACTTTTTTATTAGTAAAACAATTGTATGATAATAAAGTAATTTCTAGTATAAAAAATGTAGTAGAAAATGGCGTGCCTTATTTTGGGACAAGTGCTGGTAGTAATATTACGGGCTTAACTGTTCAGAATACCAATGATATGCCTATTATTTATCCGCCAAGTTTTAATTCATTTGGGTTTATTAATTTTAATATTAATCCTCATTATTTAGATCCTGATCCAAATTCAAAACATATGGGAGAAACGAGGGAAACACGTATTAATGAATTTCATACTTTGAATAAAATTCCAGTTTTAGGATTAAGAGAGGGAAGTTGGTTGCAAGTAAAAGGAAGTAAAATTACTTTAAAGGGACCTTTATTTGCTAGGCTATTTCAGCAAGGAAAACAAGCTGTTGAGCTAGCACCAGAATCTGATTTAAGTTTTTTAATGTAGATTTAAAATCAGAGAAATTATTTCGGCATCGGGAGATTTTTTTACATTTTCAGATAATGCCTTGTAAGTATTTGCAATTTTTATGGTGTCAATTTCAGTATTTTTTAATTGATCTCTTAATATCATAGCAGCTAGATATGAATTGTTATTTTCTTTAATGAAATTATAACTGTAAACAATATATTCTTGCTCAATATTTTTCATCTGACTACCAATTTCGTATAATTTTTCAGCATTATTTTCTAATCTGTATTTTTGAAATTGTGGGAATAAATATTCTATTTTTTTAAATATTTTTTTTGAATTTAACTGATATTCATTCCATTTAGAATTTAAATTAGAACCTTTAATTATTGGTGCTTCAATATTATTTGCATCAATATCAATTTCAATGGTGCTGTTTTCTATAATTAAAATAACAGTTGCTGAATATTCTTTAAAACTTAAAGCAAAACGTTCAGGATATTCCACAAATCCATTAAAATTAAATTTGTTTTCAATAACTGCAGAAGAATCAATAGCAAAAATCGAATTTTCAATAATTTTATTCAAATATACTTTTTGAGGGTAGAAATTTTCTAAAGTTCCTATTAAAGTAAAACTCTTATTTTTTGTTAAAAAAGTTTCTTTTTTACTTGATATTTCTTTTTTACAACTGAATATAAATAATGTACAAATGCAAAAAATTAGTAGCTTTTTCATTGCATTGTGATTAAATTTAATAGTTTACATATTCAATAATTTCAATACCATAACCTGTCATTCCAACTCTTTTTCTAAATGTTTCAGCATTAGAAAGGACTCTTAATTTGGTAATTCCAATATCGTGTAAAATTTGAGCACCAATACCAAAATCTTTTTCATCCATCTTTAAACTTGGAATATATGGTTCGTTTTTTTCCTGACTTTCTTTTAAAATAGCCATTCTAGCAAGCAAGTTAAATGATTGGTTTTCCTGATTGATAAATACAATTGCACCTTTACCTGCTTGGTTTATAGCATCGAAAACACCTTTTAGTTTATCATCAGGATTCTTAGTTAAGGTTCCTAATATATCATTATTTACCAGGGTAGAATTAACTTTTACTAAAACTTCTTCACCTAATTCCCAATTACCTTTAGTTAAAGCTAAATGAACTTGATTGTTTGTCGTTTGCTTATAGGCTCTTAATCTGTAATCTCCAAAACGCGTATTAATTGTAAAATCTTCAGTTAATTCAATTAAAGAATCGTGTTGCATTCTGTATTCCACCAATTTTTCAATTGAAACAATCTTTAAGTCATACTCTCTTGCAATTTCAATTAATTGTGGAAGACGCGCCATAGTTCCATCTTCATTCATTATTTCAACAATAACTCCAGCAGGATTCAAGCCAGCTAAACGCGCTAAATCAATAATAGCTTCAGTATGTCCAGTTCTTCTTAGTACACCTCCTTCACGAGCTTTTAACGGAAAAATATGCCCAGGTCTACTTAAATCATGCGGTCTGGTTCCACTATCAGTTAAAGATTTGACCGTAATTGCTCTATCATTAGCTGAAATACCAGTAGTAACACCTTTTCCGTGATAATCTACGGAAACTGTAAAAGCAGTACCTAATGGATCGGTATTTAAACCAACCATTAAATCTAAATTAAGTTCTTTACATCTTCTTTCTGTAATTGGCGCACAAATTAATCCGCGTCCATTTGTAGCCATAAAATTGATCATTTCAGGAGTAACTTTATCAGCAGCAGCAACAAAATCACCTTCATTTTCTCTGTTTTCATCATCTACAACAATTACTACTTTACCATCTTTAATATCTTTAATGGCTTCTTTAATTGTGTTTAATTTTATATTACTTGGTGAAATTTTCATTTTTAACTAATGGATTTTTTTGTAAACCTATCAAAAAACTTTTTAAAATTATCTAATACATTATCAATATTAAATATGCCCATTCCTTTTGTTGCTCTGCGAGTTAACATTATACCAAAAGGAAGCAGAATAATAGTGGAGAGCCAACTTCCCAATAACGAAGAAATGGCACTTTCTTCCGATAAATTTTTACCGAATTGGGAAATAAAAAAATAAATAACAAAAATTGTAATTGCCATAATCATTGGTAATCCAAAACCACCTTTTCTAATAATAGACCCTAGTGGCGCTCCAATAAAAAATAAGACTAAACAAGCTAATGCGAATGAAATACGATAACTGAATTCGAAATCGTATAAATTTAGCAATTTCCTTTTATTTTTAAATGGAAGTTTTTGATTTTGAACCCTATCATTGGCTCGCTTCACATTTTGAATTGCTTCATTTAAAATAATTGTTTTATTATCTACATCAAAATTCTCTAAAATATCAGCATTTAAATTAGCATCAATAAGTGAATCGGGATATTTATATAAATTTTTGGCCTTTACAATATCAAACAAATTGTTTGAACGTTCTTCAATATACTTATCATAAGCTGTTTTTTCAACTTTTGAAATCGAATCTAATTGATTAACACTCAACATACCATGATGTTGTTTAATATCTTCCTTATCTAAATCACTCTCATCATTAAAAGAAGAAATATCAATATTTATGGTATAAGTATCAAATGTGGCAGCAGAAGCAGGCATTTTATTTCTATCATCTCGGGACATAGTTCTTTTTGTATGCTCTTCATAATAATTACCATTTTCAAGAGTTAATGTCATATATTTACTTCCTTCTTCTGTTGAAATTTTACCTTTTTCAGCAGTAATAATTTTTACTTTTCCTTGAGCTAAAGTTAAATCGGCAATTTGAACTTTTTTTAATAAATTTTCTTCTTCACCATACTTTTCTTCAAATTTTATATTAAAACCAGGAATTTCCGTATTAAAAGCACCTGGGACCAACGCTAAAGCTGGTTTTTTCTTTTTCATATTTAAATATAAATTCTTTTGCTTTAAAGTAGCCCAAGGATAAACATTGTTTAAAAAAACAAAATTTAAAGCACTTAAAAATAAGGTTAAAATTACTAAAGGTCTAATAACTCTTTTTAAAGAAATTCCAGCTGATTTTATAGCTGCAAACTCATAATTTTCAGATAAATTACCTAATGCCATTATAGAAGAAAGTAAAATTCCAATTGGAAGTGCAGTAGGTGTAAGTATAAGTGCTAAAAAACCTAAAAATTTTAAAATAAAAAATATGTCGATTCCTTTACCTGCAATTTCATCAAAAGCAAGCCATAAAGCTTGCATAACCAATACAAAAAGAACCACAAAAAATGTAGCTAATAAAGGCTGTAAGAAGCTTTTTAAGATGTATTTGTCAAAGATTTTCAACTTAATTAATTTGGCTCAGAGATAGTGTAATTCATTTGATCTCTGTATTTTGCTTTGTCAAAGATAAAAAGCTTTTCCGAAATTGGTTGATTTGTTTTAAAAGTTCTTATTTCTAAAGTAGTTATTGTATTATTTTCTCCAGTTTCAATAATGTTATAAATATGTTTTGTTTTAATATCAATTCCAATAAGGATATTTGTTATTTCAGAATTGCTATCTATAGGAATTAATTTTACATATTGAATTTTTATCC
>Ga0102814_10002470_pt1 | contig 12480 bp, 6 predicted proteins | sample ColrivemetaGS741_FD_79112 | JGI IMG/M metagenome (GOLD analysis project Ga0102814, IMG submission 79112) | Estuarine microbial communities from the Columbia River estuary - Flood tide ETM metaG S.741 | ecosystem: Environmental > Aquatic > Marine > Intertidal zone > Estuary | place: USA: Columbia... | reverse complement strand
TCAAGAACCATTGAATTCCCCTGGAGGAGAAAAAATTAGCTTCAAATTATTGCAACAGATGTCTAAATATATAATTTTTTAATTTCTAATTATAATAAAAACAGATATACATGTTTTGTCTTTCTCTGGTTTCACTTTGTCATTAATCAGGAAAACAACTCTGGACCTTCAAATTATTCTGCTCTGTGAACTTTAAATACCGACCTCATTCAAAATTGATACATCAATCTCAATAAAAACCATTAAAAATAAGTGAGTTCAGTATAAATATCCTAAATTACTTCAATAAGGTCAGATCACCTGAGTAGATTAAAATGCTCCCATCAAGCAATTGTATCTTTGCCATATACACAAATACACCAGGATCAACCGATACATTTTTTGAGAATCCGTCCCATCCATATTCAGCGTCATTTGGGGGGAAATTACCAGCCCTAAATACGATTTCACCCCACCTGCTGAATATGTCCAGTGATTCAATGACTTTCACCCTTTCTCCGGCAACGATGTAGAATTTATCATTAACCCCATCTCCGTTTGGTGTGAATATATTCGGTATAAAAATATTATTCTCTACATCTCTGCTTATGACAATGAATGCAGTAGCTTCACATCCTGAAATGTCAGTGATCTCTAAAAAATAGGTTGTACTTACAATTGGATCGGCAAAGGGTTCGAGACAGTCTGTGCAACTCAAACCTTCTGAGGGTGTCCAGAAAATTGATTCAATTGCAATTTCATTGAGATTTGTATTAACTTCTATTTGATGTGTTTCACCAAATTTTAATTCGATTGGAGAGTCAATTATAAGTTCAATCGAATCAGGATTTGTCAAAATAACAAAACTGTCTTGAATACACTCTAAGTTGTCTTTCAGGATCAAATTGAAACTCCCTGGCCCAAGGTTATTAAAGGAAGAATTATTTGAGTAAGAATTACCCCCATCAATAGAGTAAAAGTAAGGTGCAGCTCCATTGCTGACATTTTGAAAGTGAATGGAAGCATTCAGTTCATCATGACACAAAATCGGATTAATTTCCAGTTCAAAATCAGGGATCAAAGCATCTGTTACGAGCACGGAATCAAAAGATTGGCAACTATTTATCTCATCTGTAAGGGTCAGATAATACATTCCGGCAACTGAAACCACAGTTTGACCGGACTGTGTGTCAAAATCAGGATCTGGACCACTCCAGATTGCATTTATATTATTGCCATTGATTGTTGCATCGATTGTAGCAGTAGCATCTGTACATGAGATCAATTGATCAGATCCGGCATCTCCCTCAGGAGTGCTTAATAATTCCGGCGCTGCCCAGAAGGAGGCCTTGCAGTCTAAATTGTCCTGGATGGATACATTCAAACCGATAAAATCCGTTAATTCTTCAACTATAAATTGGTTGCTGGTTATACTTGAAACGGAATACCCTCCCGCGCTCAAAACATAATCGGGAGTGCCACCTGTAACGGAGATCAACAGGTCAAAGGGCTCTTCATCATTCTCACAAATTTGAGTTAAAACTTCAAAGTCAATTTCACTGTTTTGTATCAACTCAATCTGGACCTGATCACTCTTGCAATTGTTAGTGATATCCAGAAATTCTGCATAATATATACCAACATCAGCAACATTAAAAACAGCGCCAGTTGAGATCATGTTTTGATTGGCATCATACCACTGAACCTGGTATCCATCACCGGGATCATTTACGGTCAGCGCAGGAGTAGAATCTCCGTAACAATAATATATTAATTGTTCTCCTTGCGGACTTGCAATAAAAGCACAATCACAATCATGTGGGGGACTGGATACTTCATTGAAACAATCCTGATCATCTTCTACCTGAATATTTATTCCGGTGGCATTAGGGATTCCCTCAATTGTATAAGATCCAAATCCATTATTAATGACTGAATAACCATCAGCCAGTATTTGTGATATATTGCCTGAACCACCACTTATGATTATATCCAGAGAATAGCTGAGTAAATCTGTTGCACATTCAATTTCCATCAGGTTTATATTGATAGCCGGTATTTCACTAACATTAATAAATTGAGGACTGCTTTCACAACCATTGATCATGTCAATCAAAGTAACCATATAAAGGCCGGGCTTTGGCGTAATAAACGGATTGTCATGGCTTAAAAGGATGCCCAATTCATCATACCAGCTAACCTGGAACCCAGAACCAGGATCATCAATACTTATAATATTCATTCCTGTCCCATAGCAATAGACCAGGTCTTCCATGCCGGAAGGATCTGGGATGTTGGGACAATTGCAATCATAAGGCAGCACATTTATGATGGTCGTGCAACCTGCCGCATCAATCACTTCTATCTCAACTCCATCTCCGGATCCTATCCCAACAATGGTGTACTGGTCATTGTTGTTTTCCAATATGTTATATCCACTGGCCTCAAGTGATACATAGCTGCCTGAACCACCGCTGATCTCAATTTCAAGATCATATGAGTTTAGATCTTCAGAACAGGTTTTGTCAATCAGATCTATTGAGATAGGAGTTAGTACGGAAATACTCATTGAAGATTCCTGAATACATCCAGAAATATCATTTGGGATAAAGAAATATTCAAATGTACCAGGCAGATCTGTTGAAATAACAGAAGGAGTCCAGGATCCGATTATTCCTTCATTAGATAGAACAGGCAATAGGGGTGCTGTAGCATTCAGGCAGAATGGACCAAGCTCGTCAAATGTTGGACTATCTGGTTCCAATACGATAATAACCTGTGTAATTTCCAATGCACACGGATACAATGAAGCATCCGGAACAAATGTATGTTGAAATTCTCCTGGCAGGGAAGTATCTATAAAGTTGGGAGACCAGTTACCTGAAATTCCTTCTGCGGATATTTCTGGTAGGAGCGCTGGAACATCATCCACACAATAAGGGCCGAGTGAAGCAAAAACAGGTGTTACCAGTTCGCTAACCGTTATAATAACACTTTGCTGTAAAGCACAGGGATGGAGGATTTCATCCGGCGTAAAAATATAGGTTAAATCTCCTGCAGTTGAAGTATTGATCGTAGCAGGTATCCAGGTCCCGAAAAGGCCTTCATTTGACATAAAAGGTAATTCTCCTGCACTTGAATTCAGGCAATAGGGTTCGAAAGGATCAAATGTAGGCAGTACTTCTTCAATTATTGATATATCTATATTTGATTCCAGCGCACAAGGGTGATCCGGATCATCCGGAACGAAAGTAAAGGTGAAATCACCAAAAATATTAGTATTGATCGCATCCGGAATCCAATATCCATTAATTCCATCAATTGAAATATCAGGAAAAATATCCGGATCATCAAATTGGCAATAAGGCCCAAATTCTTGGAATGTTGGAGTCTCAAGTTCAATGACATCTACACTGATCAAAAGAGGATATGAACAAGGAAAAACATCTGAATCGGTATTCGGGAAAAAAGTGTATTCTGTTGTTCCTGGTATATCTGTATCGATCACATCCGGCTCCCAGTACCCGGAAACGCCCTCATCTGAGCTGGTAGTCAGAATATCAGGATCGTCAAACTGACAATAAGTGTCCAACAGATCAAAGCTTATTGTTTGTGGCGCGATGATATAAATCGTAGCCTGATCGCAGACAACTATACTGCCATCACAGCAAATTTCATATATCAAAATATCCTCCATGGGCGTGTCATTTGCGGTGTAAATGATCTCCCCGGTTAAATCATCGTAAGTAACAGTACCAAACTCAGGGTCGAGAATGACTGAAAAAGAAGTATAATCCAGATCTGCAAAAACAGCCTGGTCATTGTCGATGACAAACCAACTTTGCTGCCCTGTTGGTTCCAGGCATAAAGTATCATTTTCAGCAACCACAATCGGGTCGGGCGGAGGTGCATTTGGACAGGAAGTACCATCAACAAAACCGAATGAAGGCGGGCCATTGAAAATAAAGCTTGCCTCTGAAGTACTCACATCAATCTGATATAAATTTCCAGTTGTATTGTTCCAAACATAAATATATCCATCAGTAAAATAAAAGGCTGCGCCGAAAGTCGGTCCTTCTCCCCCTAAAAAACCACTTATTGCGCTGGTTGTAACATCATTTGTTCCCGGATCAAAAGCATACAGTGTATTGCCATTTGCGCCATAAAATTTGGCTTCATCAACATGGTAAGCCCAATCTGCCGCATCAAAACTCTGGCTGGTAGTTACTGTTGTAAAAGTTAATCCTACGACATCTATGTTCGCTACAGTTGTTCCACCAGCTGATACATAATAATTTCCGTCCAGATCAAAGGCACCGGTATAAGGATTCATGCCCAATCCGATATCTCCCAGGTCCTCTACGGTAGCGTCACTATGAAGTCTGATTAAATGAGTGTTTGTTGAATTTATGGCATATATGTAATCATCCAGCACATTGTACCCAATGGCGTTAACACTTTGGCCAATATCATATAAAAGGGTTAAACCTCCTGAAAAATCATAGGGATCGAGGGTGTTTAGCTCATTACTGAGTGTTACAAAAAATTCTGAACTGCAATCAAAAGGGGCGTCTAAAGGAATTGGAGATACAAATTGATGAATATCCTGCTTTGATTTGTCCAAACTGATTTGCAAATCTTGCTTTATATTTATTTGAGCCAACAAAATAAACGGAGCAGTTAAAATCATTAAAATAGTTATGATTCTTCTCATCAAAGTGATTTTTCAATTTCTATTGGAATTGAGAGTTAAATTACAAAAGTATCTCAATAGTTGCTCATTTTCACTGGCATTTAAATAGAGTATCCTCAAAAAAGGATATCATAACATAAACGGATATTATGCTTCAGTCATATTAATTAAAAAATATTTATACGATTGATAGTTAATTAATTATGTTGGTAAAATAGAGGAAGGCCTCAATGAATGATTTAGCTTTTCATTAGCAGCCTTCCTTTATTGAATATGAAATTTGATATTCAGTATTCATTATAAATTCGGAGGAGAATGGTCATATTAGCTCAAACAAGAAACAATATGCTCAGCCGTTATTCCAAACTTCTCAAATAGTTGTTCCTCAGGTGCCGAAGCACCAAAACGATCCATACCGATGATCTGACCTTTCAATCCGACGTATTTATACCAGCTTTGTGTAGCACCTGCTTCAATAGCCAGTCGATTTGTTATATTTTCAGGTAAAACATCTGCTCGGTAGGTCTTTTCCTGTTGATCGAAAAGCTCGGTTGAAAGCATACTAACCACCCGGACCTTTATGCCTTTTTCATTCAATGTTTCTTTTGCTGCTAAAGCCAATTCCACTTCAGATCCTGAAGCAATTATTATTCTGTCAAATCCAGCATCTTCTGCAAGTACGTATCCACCTCTTCTTGCGCCTTGAACAGGAAATTTATCCATTTCCATGATAGGAAGGTTCTGTCGCGTCAAAACCAGACAACTTGGCCCATTTTGGTATTCAAGGGCCTGTTTCCAGGCTACAACCGTCTCGTTTGCATCCATTGGACGTAAAACCTGAACGTTAGGCATTGCTCTGAGTGAACTTAAATGCTCTACAGGTTGGTGTGTAGGGCCATCTTCTCCCAAACCGATGGAATCATGGGTAAAAACATAGATGACCTGCAAACCCATTAATGCAGCCATTCTGATTGCCGGACGCATGTAGTCAGAAAAAACAAAAAATGTACCGCCGTAAGGAATCAAACCTCCATGCAAGGCAATACCATTCATTATACTTCCCATAGCATGTTCTCTTACACCATAATAAATGTAATTACCTGAGGGGTTAGATGAAGAATAGGCAGTATGGTTTGAAGTCATCGTATTATTGGATGGAGTCAGATCCGCTGAACCTCCGATCAGATTTTCAAAGCCATTGGTAAGATATTCTAAAATTTTTCCGGATGATTTTCTGGTAGCCATTGATCCTTCAGCCATGAAGAATGGAATATCCATTTGTGCAGCAGAAATATTTCCGTCGATGAGTTCCAATAGTTTATTATATTGATCTTCTGAGTTAGTTTTACATTGACTGAGCTTTTTCAACCAGTCATTCTCAAGTTTTTCACCTTTTTTCTGATTTACCTCTTTCATCGCTTCAATCGCTTCCGGTACATAAAAAGGATGATCAACAGGTAATGCTAATTTTTGTTTAGTTAAAAGTAATTCCTCATTTCCTAGGGGAGAACCATGGACGCCTGATGTTCCGGCTTTATTAGGGCTTCCGTAACCAATGATCGTTTTGCAAATAATTATGGATGGTTTTTCCTGTTCTGCTTTGGCATGTTCGATTGCTTTATGGATCTGCCCGTAATCGTGCCCGTCTATTTCCATTACATCCCAGCCATACGCGACAAATCTTTTGTTAACATCTTCCGTAAAGCTAAGTTCAGTTTTCCCATCAATGGTGATATCATTGCTATCGTATAATAATATCAACTTTGATAATTTCAGATGTCCGGCCAATGAGCAAGCTTCGTGTGAAATCCCTTCCTGAAGGTCACCATCACCTGCCATTACATAAGTAAAATGATCAATAATACCAGGATTGGTTTTGAATTTTGCCGCAAGGTGCGTTTCAGCAATGGCCATTCCAACAGCATTGGCAAGTCCCTGTCCAAGAGGACCGGTGGTCGTTTCGACACCAGGGGTCATTTCAACTTCCGGATGCCCGGGTGTTTTTGAGCCCATCTGTCTGAAGTTTTTTAGGTCATCCAGACTCAGGTCGTATCCATACAAGTGAAGCAGGCTATATAACAACATACTCCCATGTCCTCCTGATAAGACAAATCTGTCCCGATTAAACCAATCCGGATTTGAAGGATTGAAACGGAGAAAATCAGACCATAAAACGGTGGCAACATCTGCCATTCCCATTGGTAAGCCAGGATGTCCTGAATTTGCCTTTTGAACGGCATCCATGGATAATCCTCTGATAGTGTTTGCAATTGTCTGATAAGAAAGATCTGTATTGGAATTCATTTTCTTTTGGATTTTAATTGAGTTACAAAGAAAACCAAAATATGACCCAATACGAAACATACAAATATAATTTATATGAATTAGTTCTATTTATAGTAAACTTAAATTAAAGGAGGTATTTTTGAAATCTTAGATATATATTTAATTGGAATAGAAACAAACGCACTAAAGCACGATTGTATAAATTTAACTATTTTGTTACTACAATTTAAATTGCATGTATGATTATGTTATAATTGGTTCCGGATTTGGTGGCTCAGTTGCTGCATTGAGATTGTCTGAAAAGGGCTATCGTGTGCTGGTAATTGAACAAGGTAAATGGTTTAAACCGGAGGATTTTCCAAAAACAAACTGGAATTTGCGCAAATGGTTGTGGCTGCCTGCATTGAAATTTTTCGGAATTCAGAAACTTTCATTTTTCAGACATATTACCGTTCTGTCCGGGACCGGGGTAGGTGGAGGTTCACTGGTCTATGCCAACACGCTTCCTAAACCTAAAACGGCTTTTTATAAAAATGGTAGCTGGGCTGAACTGGCCAATTGGGAATCAGAATTAGAACCTTATTATGATCGGGCCTGGAAGATGCTCGGTGCCGTTGAAAATCCGAATCTGGGAGAAAGTGATGAATCCTTTAAGCAATTGGCCATTGAACTGGGTATTGAAAATAATTTTGAACCTACGAAAGTGGCAGTGTTTTTTGGGGAACCTGAAAAAACGGTTGACGATCCGTATTTCAAGGGAGAAGGACCTTCCAAATCCGGATGTACCAGTTGTGGCGCCTGTATGACCGGATGTCGGCATAATGCGAAAAATACACTGGATACGAATTATCTGTTTTTTGCTCAAAAAGAAGGCGCAGAAATTTTAGCGGAAAATAAAGTTTTGGATGTAAAACCAATTGGTGAAAATGGTGAAAATGGGTATTCTGTTATTTACAAAAGTTCTGTAAGGTATTACGGCAGGGCAGAAGAAATTCAAACAAAAGGTGTCATATTCGCTGGTGGAGTTTTAGGGACTATGGCCCTGTTGCTCAAAATAAAAGATAAGAGCTTGCCAAAACTTTCTAATAAACTTGGAGACTTTGTAAGAACAAATAATGAAGCCCTGATCGGCAATGTCAGTTTTGATAAATCCAAAGATATGACATCCGGTATAGCTATCGGTAGCATTATTGAAATAGATAAAAACACACACATTGAGCCTGTGAGATATGGAAAAGGGTCTGGATTCTGGCGCTTATTAATGTTGCCAATGGTGACAGAACGAAATGTGTTTCGCAGATTATTCAAATTAATACTAACACCATTCCTTCATTTTTTTGATATCGTTAAAGTTGTACGCATAAAGGATTTCGCCAGGCAAACATCCATTATATTATTTATGCAGCAGCTGGATAGTACCTTAAAATTATATAAAACCTGGTTTGGCATACAAACCCGTTCTTCAACTGGTGATAAACCAACAGCTTTTATTCCTCTGGCTCATGAAATTGCTAAAAAATATGGCAAAATTATAAAAGGAGTAAACAGAGTATTGGCAACAGAAACGATAACCGGGATTCCGACCACAGCCCATATTCTTGGCGGTGCAGTGATGGGGAAAAGTATCGAGGAAGGAGTAATTGATAAAGACAACAAGGTTTTTGCTTATAAGAATATGCTCATTTGCGATGGTTCAATGGTTTCTGCTAATCCTGGGGTAAATCCTTCCCTAACGATTACAGCAATAAGTGAACGGGCAATGGATCAAATTCCGCCTAAAAATAATTAGTATGGCAATTGACAAAATATTAATCTGAAATGGAAATACTATTTGATCTTCAAAAGGACCATTCGAGAATCTTAAAAAATTCCACTGCTGCAGAGCGAATAAAGAAACTCAAATTCCTAGAGGCTTTGATTCTTAAAAAACGTGGTTTGCTAAAAGAAGCATTACAAAAGGATCTTCATAAATCAGGTATTGAATCAGATCTTACTGAAATATTTCCGGCATTAAATGAGATTCGTTTTATCAGACGAAATTTAAGGCAATGGATGCAGGATAAAAAGGTGATTACGCCTTTGCCTCTTTTTGGAACCAGTTCTTATGTGAAATATGAAGCAAAAGGTAATATTTTAATTTTATCCCCCTGGAATTATCCAATAAACCTATGTTTGGTTCCTCTGGCCGGAGCTATTGCAGCAGGGAATGCAGTGATTCTTAAACCATCCGAATTGGCTCCCAATTGTTCTGCTGTTTTATCAGAGATGTTCCGGAATAATTTTGACAATAAAGAGATTGCTGTTGTCGAAGGCGGTGTTGAAACCGCTCAGGCCTTGTTGAAACTGAAATTTGATCATATCTTTTTTACAGGAAGTTCTCGTGTTGGAAAATTAATAATGCACGCTGCAGCGGATAATCTCAGTGAAATAACATTGGAATTAGGGGGCAAATCCCCAACCATTGTGGATGAACATGTCAATCTTAAAGTTGCTGCAAAAAGAATTGTTTGGAGTAAATTTATCAATGCCGGACAAACCTGTATTGCACCAGATTATATCCTGGTACATAAATCAAAAGCAAAAGAACTACGATCGTTAATAAAATCTGAGATCATCAGGAGTTTTGGTTTAGATCCACAAAATTCAGATAGTCTGGGCCGGATTGTAAATAAGGTGAATTACGATCGTTTGGAAAATGCCCAAAAAGAATCTGTTTCATTAGGTGCTCGTTACGAAGCGGTCGGAGTGAATGATCCCACGGATAAATTTATAGCACCGGCTATTGTCTTTGATCAAAAAGAAGAAGATTACTTTAGTCAGGAGGAAATATTCGGACCAGTTCTGAGCTTGGTCGAGTATGCTGATATGGATGAGGCTATCGCCAAAATACAAGGAAGATCAAAACCGCTGGTTTTATACATCTATTCAAAAAACAGGAAAAATATTAACCGGATAATAAACGAAACCAGTTCCGGCGCTGTTGTTGTTAATCATGGTTTATTGCATTTTAGCAATAATTATTTGCCATTTGGAGGTGTGAATGAAAGTGGGATCGGAAGGTATCATGGAAAGCATACATTTCTGACATTTTCAAATGAAAAATCAATTTTAAAACAATGGTTCCCATTAAGTGTTTCAACAATTATTTCGGCGCCGTTTACCAAAACTGCTAAAAGAATCGTTGATTTTATCGTCAGATGGTTGTAGTTTATTACTTTAGAGTGCTAGTTAAAATAGAGCAATACATGAGCATGTTCAAGAAAATTAAATCATTATTTGTTGTAGAGGAGGAAACCGGGAAAAATTCGCAAAATACAAATGAAGTGACCTCTCAAAAACAAACAGAGCCGGATCCGATTCAAGGTTCAGTTCAAAAAACAAGTGCAATAAACAAAGCTTCAATTACTCAGTTTTTAAAGGTATTGGCAGAGGCAATTGAAAAGAACAATATTGAAGGTTATGATTATCTTGAATACAAGGAGGCCGTAAAATCTCTTGAAAAACTGGAAACAGATGAAGGGAAACGTTTTTTGACTGCATTTACGCTAGCTCAAACGATGGGGGCTCAGAAGGAGCAATTATTGAAAAGTGCTTCATTTTATCTTGGGATACTCAATGAGGAAGAGAATAAATTTGGAACAGCCTTGCAAAAGCAAATTGATGAAAAAGTACTTTCGGGTAAAGATTCGATTAAGAAGCTTGAAGAGAATATAACAAAGAAAAAAGAGGATATCCAAAAGCTGGAGACCGATATTGAAAAAATGAAATTGCGTCTTGAAGGTATGAAGGGCGAGCTTGAAAAATCAACACTAAAGGTTGCAACTGTGAAAAATAGCTTTAATCATGCCTATAAGTCTATCGTGAAACAAATCAATGAAGACATTAATAAAATTGAAAAATATATAAAATCATAAATATGCCTGGCACAAGAGAATTTAAACCAAAACCATTTTGGAAAAGACCTGAAGGAACTCTGGGCGCCCTGACCTTAGGGACGCTTGTTATTGGAGGTGGACTGTTATTTTTTAATTTTCTTCCACAAATTCTGGCTTTTGCAACCAATACTTTGGGATTAGCAGTAATCATATTGGTTTTGGGTGCGCTGATCTATATGGTTCTTGATCCTAAAATGAGAAATCTGGTCTGGTACATGTATAAAAGCATGATGCGCTGGGTGACCGGTATGTTCATAAAACTGGATCCGATCGGAATCCTTAAAGCATATGTTGATGATTTGAGAGACAACCTCAAAAAAATGAACAAACAGATCGGCAGATTGAGGGGACAAATGCATCAGTTGAAGGAACTCATACTGAAAAACAGAAAAGAGATCAAGAGCAACCTGAATCTGGCTTCCGAAGCTAAAGATGAGAATAAGAAGAATATCATGATCCTGAAAACCCGAAAAGCAGGGAGATTGAAGGAGTCAAATATCAAATTGGAGGATCTCTATAAAAAAATGGAAATTCTTTACAGGGTGTTAGTTAAAATGGAAGAGAATTCCAAAATTATGATGGAGGATGTCCAGGATCAGGTTAAAGTAAAAGAAGTGGAAAGAAAAGCGATCCGAACCTCTCATTCAGCTATGAAATCTGCCATGAATATTATCTCCGGTAATAAAGATAAAAGAATGATGTTTGATCAGGCATTAGAAGCGATCGCTGATGATGTAAGTCAAAAAGTGGGAGAAATGGAACAGTTTATGGAGTTATCTGATAGCTTTATGAAATCTATTGATCTTCAGAACGGTGTTTTCGAAGAGGAAGGATTGAAAATGCTTGAAAAGTGGGAAAATGAAGGAATTTCACTTCTTTTGGGGGATGAAAAACAATCGTTGTTGCTAAAAGCAAATAATGACGAGGAGATCCTGGATCTGAGTGAAACCAGAAAAGAGAAGGTTTTACGAGAGGTAGATCACCAAAATCAATATGATAATTTTTTTGAATAAAATTAAAGGTTGACAATTATACATTGTCAGTTCTTAAAATGAAATTTCTTCAAAAATTTGGACCTGGGTTATTGTATGCCGGTGCTGCCATCGGAGTATCACACCTTGTGCAATCTACAACCGCAGGTGCTAAATTTGGACTGACTCTCATCATCGCTATTGTCATTGCCAACATTATAAAATTTCCGATCTTTGAATTTGGGGTCAGATATGCAAATGTTAAGGGAGAAAGTTTGATCGAGGGTTATAAAAAACTTGGGAAATGGGCAGTGCCCTTATTTACATTGATCACTCTGGGTACGATGTTTACTATTCAGGCAGCGGTTACTATCGTTACAGCTGGTATTTTTGAGGAAGTTTTTAAATTTGGTTGGAGCAACGGAGCCTGGAGTATTGTGATTTTACTGCTTTCTGCAGGAATACTGGGAATTGGGAAATACAAATTATTGGATATTCTGATCAAGTTCATCATCATCACTTTATCCATTACAACATTAATCACCCTGATCATTGCACTCTTAAAAGTTCCTGATTTACAATGGGGACATTTTAGTTTTACGAATTCAATTCACGT
>Ga0102814_10002468_pt1 | contig 12482 bp, 5 predicted proteins | sample ColrivemetaGS741_FD_79112 | JGI IMG/M metagenome (GOLD analysis project Ga0102814, IMG submission 79112) | Estuarine microbial communities from the Columbia River estuary - Flood tide ETM metaG S.741 | ecosystem: Environmental > Aquatic > Marine > Intertidal zone > Estuary | place: USA: Columbia... | reverse complement strand
GAACGTGAAGGTTGTTGTAATCCCCTTTATCTCTCTCTGAGACATAGAATGCTTGTTCTACTTTGTTTGATGCTTTAAGAAGTTTTGTAAGCCAGTTTCTCACTGTCATTGTGTGAATCTTGTAAGGAGTCCTGCATGTAATGAAGTAGTTCCATTGTAAATGCTGGATGAAGTCTGCGTAATCTTTTGATAAATTCATTCTCTTAAGTTTATGCAATAACATAGATTAAGGAGGTCCATGCCCTTGCTGGTTATTAAATACTAGGAATTGGAATGAATTTTATTTGAATACTCAAAGATACTCAATAAAAAAACGACTAAATTTGGATAGTGAAAATCAGTGTTGTTAGAAATAGAAAAGGCAACTCTGCAGGCAACTAAAAAAAAGAAGTCCCAAAAACACAGGGCTTTCAGGACTATACAGCGGAGAGACAGGGATTCGAACCCTGGCGACGGTTGCCCGTCGACAGATTAGCAATCTGCTCCATTACCACTCTGGCACCTCTCCTAAATAATGGAGCACAAAAGTAAGTGTTCCGAGATAAGAAAGCAATCTTTTTTTAAATTATTCTGGGTATTCTATTCGGAGTTGATAAACGTTAATCAATTTGCGTAATAGAACCTTTTTAACTGTCTCTATTTCAGCCAATGTTATGTTAGAAGCATTAAACTGACCCTCCTCCATTTTACCTGATATTATCTTTTCAATAAAAAGATCTAACTGACCTATATCTGGTGCTTTTAGGCTTTTAGAAGCTGCCTCCACTGCATCTGCCATCATTAAAATAGCAGTCTCTTTTGAGAAAGGTCTGGGTCCTGGATACTGAAAATCTTCAATATTAGTTCCTTCCGGATCAAACTCTAATTGCTTCTTGTAAAAATAATATACACTGGACGTACCGTGATGTGTTCGAATAAAATCAATCACCCTGTCGGGGAGCTTATTTTTTTGTGCTATCAAAATGCCATCCAATACATGGTCAATGATAATTTTTGCACTTTGTTTGGGCGTGAGGGAATCATGAGGTGAATCGGGGGCAATTTGATTTTCAGAAAAATATTTGGGCTGCTTGAGTTTTCCAATATCATGGTACAATGCCCCCACTCTAACCAATAGGGTATTGGCTCCAATTTCATTCGCAGCAGCTTCGGCAAGATTAGCCACCTGTAGTGAGTGATGAAAGGTACCTGACGCTTGCTCAGAAAGTTCGAGTAATGAAACATCTGAAACTAAACCAAAAAGTTTTTCATAGATATAAATCAAGGGTTGAACAAAAAGCATTAATAGGCCGTTAAGTAGAAATAATCCAATGGTTAATACATCAATTTTCAAAAAAGTTCCTTCTTGTATTATCGTAAAAGCGATGTAAGCAATCAGATAGACTAAAACGATTTGACCCACCGAAATAAATAAATTGGCCCGTCTGTATAGTTGATCTATGGACTGAATAGTAACTATCCCAGCCACAATCTGAAGAAATACAAATTCAAAACTATTAGGAACAATAAATCCTATGAGAAGTACTGTAAGTACATGAGCAAAAAGACCTAAACGGGCATCAAAAAAAGCTTTGATAATGAGTGGTAATATACAAAGTGGAGTAGCAAAAATGAGAGCTGTATTATAGCCAATTAAAACAGTTGTCACAAATACTACAAACACGATGTTAAAAAAGATAAATGTGAGCTTTCGGTTGTTTTCATAAATTGAAAAACGGTATTTGTAAAGGAATAAAAGCAATAACGAAAAGGTTAGGAATATTAAAATAGAATACCCAATAAGTACCCAAATAGAACTTTGATCGTCGTTTTCTAGCATCGAAAACTCCTTCCGTAGAGAACTTAATGTTTCGAAATGACTCTCGTCAACCATTTCACCCTCTGCGATGATTAATTCACCCGAGGCTACAACCCCTCTAGAAAGAGAAATATTCTGTAAAGTTTGATCGACTGTATTCTGATAAAAAACAAGATCTAGAGCAACATTTGGAGTAATTAACTCAAAAAAGAAGTCGTTGAAACTCTCAAAATACGCGTCATAATTAGACTCCTCAAACCATTTAGATAAACTCTCAAAAAGAGAATCCGATTTAAAAAGTTCCTTCACATTAAGAGGAATTTCTACATTATCTTGGATTAATAAAATTTCTTCGTTCCCTTGATGAATATAGTTTGGAGGGAGCACACCGTTCTCATATATTTTTTTTAATATGCTTTCTCCAAATTTATATACGCTGTCAAAAACCATAGGGTTATTAATTGAAGAAAAAAAGCGAGAAAATTCGTCTTGATACCTTGTAAAGACAAGCTCCTTTATTTTTATATCACTCCTTAAATACGGTTTTAATGAACTTAACGCAGCTTCCTGATCTGCTTTTACTTCTTGTTCTGATTTTAAAATGGAAAAATCAAAAGGGGCATAATAACTTGGGTACTGCCATGCTCTCCCTTTTTGAAACTCATATTTGAATTGACCCCCAATAGGAAAAAGATAAAGAATAAGTAATGAACTAGAAAGAATCAGTATAGACTTATAAAGTATATTCTGCTTTGCCACCAAGTAATTCCAGAAGGTTTTCAAAATCAATATTTATATTCAAAATTACACAATCTAATTGTTATGTTAGCTATTTTCAAAACAGTTCGGGGGTTGGGGAAAAGAAATCCCTATTTTTGCATTTGAAATAGAAGCATACGTTTTAAAAAAATAATTTGGAATACGGTATTTGTCATCTAAGCATCGTCCCGATGCGAAAAGAAAATAATCATAGGAGTGAGATGGTTTCGCAACTCTTATACGGAGATTGTTTCAAGATCATTGGAAAAAAAAAGGAATGGTACCATATTAGCACCTTACTAGACGACTATACCGGTTGGATTGACCACAAACAAGCTCAGCAGATTACCAAAGAAGAAGCGGAAGATATTGGCGTGCAATCTACAGCATACACGACACAACTCATTGATTATATTGAGACACAAAACAATCAACTCACCACACTAGTTATAGGAAGTAATATAAGTGGTGCTTCATTATTAAACCAATCGTATTCTGGGCCCACCATCAGCGGAAAAAGTAAAAAAGAAAAACTCCTAGAGACAGCCTCATTATATTTATATGCACCTTACCTGTGGGGAGGAAAAACTCCTATGGGAATTGACTGCTCAGGTCTTACCCAAATGATTTATAGAATCAACGGGTACCAGATCCCTAGAGATGCTTCACAACAGGCGGAATTAGGAAATACATTGAGTTTTATTGATGAAAGTGAACCTGGAGATCTTGCCTTTTTTGACAATGATGAGGGTAAAATTATTCATGTAGGGTTACTCCTTGAAAATAATTACATTTTGCATGCACATGGAAAGGTTCGAATCGATCGTATCGATCAAACGGGAATCTACAATCTAGATACTCAACAACATTCTCATACGTTAAGAATCATCAAAAAAATTATATAAAAAAAAGCCTTCAGTAATTGAAGGCTTTTTTGTATTTAAAAGCGATTTTTATTCTAGAAGACCTTTCATCTTCATAAATCCTTCATTGTCTCCAAGAGTACCGTATATGTTCATCAACGTATTGACGGCTTCTTCGTTTTTACTTATCCCAATAAGTTTTTCTAGAATAGGCACACACTCTTTATATATCTCTTCACGAGCTATTTTAAGAACCTCATATCGAGCATTGTCTGTTCTAGAGTTTCCTAAAGAATTCATTTCTTCAACAATTTCTGTCTCCCCTTGTAAGATTAAAGAAACTAAATTCAAGTATCCTGATTCAGAGTCCGGATTGAGCTCGATCGATTTTTCATAATACCCTCTCGCTTCAGAAGCGTTTCCACGTTGTGCATTTACTACTCCTAGATTAAAGTAAAGTGATCCATTATTTGGATCTTGTGCTATGGCTTCTTTCATCAATTCCTCAAAACGATCATTTTCATTGAGTTGAATGTATAAATTTGCCTCTGTTAAAATTAAATTTAAATCTTTAGGGTTTGATTTTCTTGCTTCTTTTACAGCAGCCATTGCGTTCTCATCATCTCCCAATTGTGCATAAATCAAAGCAATATTTTTGACAATCTCGGGGAATTTTGACTCAGATGTTTCCTCTCGAAAATCAGTATACTCCTTAGTCTTTTTATAAAGATTAAATTCTGTCTCTGAAAATTCAACTTCTTCACCAGATTCTACTGACTTAGCAACATAGCGAGTCGTTATTCCTTCATAATTGATGTCTTTCAAAAGATTGTAATACTTTAATGAAGCATCATAATCAGCGGCGTTTACTGAACTAGAGGCTGCATAATAAAGATAATCTTCATTGGTTTCGGTATTGATCGTATAAGCTAAAAATAATTTACTTGCAGCCTGTGCAAATCGTTTTTCTGCATTGTCCTCAATAGCACTGTTTACTATATCTGAAGTTAGTGTTTGCAGTTGTGCATCATAACCTGTGTCTACTCCACCTGAAGCTTTAAATGCTTGGTATTTCTCAAAAGCCGCTTCAAAATTCTTATTGGCTTGGTCTATTTTAGCTTCCAGATAGATTTTTTGATTTAAAACTTTAGCATCAGCAAGTTCAAAAATGGCGGCACTTGACTCTAAAAGACTTGTTGCTCCTGAAACATCACCAGAATCAAATAGCTTAATCGCTTTTTTGATCTCCTTTTTTTGTCCAAAAGAAAGGGAGATCGATAAAATAAAAAGTAATACTATGTTCGTTTTCATTGTAATTTATAATTGTTTGGTTGATATTATTCAATAATAGTGCCATCGTTGATATCGATGTCATTTACATCTTCAATGGGGGTGTCATCATTCATTACTTTTGCAACCGCGGCAATGGTATCATCGCCTTTCAGATTAATTAATCTTACTCCTTGTGTTGCTCTTCCCATGACACGCAATGCAGCAACCTCCATTCGGATGGCAATTCCAGATTTATTGATGATCATCAAATCATCTGTATCAGTAACCGTTTTGATGGTCACAAGCTTACCTGTTTTATCGGTAATGGAAATAGTTTTAACACCTTTACCACCTCTGTTGGTAATACGATAATCATCTAAACTAGAACGTTTTCCATATCCATTTTCTGAAACAACTAATATATTTGCATCCATATCATTAACTGCAACCATACCTACCACTTCATCTTTAGAGTCCGCAAGTGTAATCCCTCTAACTCCAGAAGCTCCACGACCCATAGGACGTGTTTTGCTCTCTTCAAAACGAATAGCTTTACCAGACTTGACTGCCAACATTACATGACTGTTTCCATTAGTTAATTTAGCCTCTAAAAGCTCGTCGTCTTCCCTAACATTGATGGCGTTAATTCCATTAGCGCGAGGTCGAGAATATTGCTCCAAAGAAGTTTTCTTCACTTGTCCTTTTTTAGTCGCCATAATCACATAATGATTATTGATGTATTCCTCATCTTTTAGATCTTGGGTGCATATAAAGGCCTGAACTTTATCATCTTGCTCAATATTAATCAAGTTTTGAATTGCACGCCCTTTTGCAGTCTTGGAACCCTCAGGTATTTCATAAACTCGCATCCAGAAACATTTTCCCTTTTGGGTGAAAAATAGCATGTACTGATGGTTGGTTCCAACAAACAAATCTTGAAGGAAATCTTCATCACGAGTCGTAGAGGCTTTTTGTCCTACCCCACCTCTATTCTGCGTTTTGTATTCAATAAGTGGTGTTCTTTTGATGTAACCAGCGTGAGAGATTGTGATTACAACTTGCTCATCAGGAATCATGTCCTCCATGCTAAAGTCACCTCCAGCGTATTCAATATTTGAGCGGCGTTCATCACCATATTTATCTTTGATCTCAACAAGCTCCAATTTGATGATTTCCATTCTCCGTTCTTTCTTGTCAAGAATGTCTTTTAAATCCGCAATAGTAACCAACAAATCATTGTATTCTGTTCTGAGTTTGTCTTGTTCTAATCCTGTCAATTGTCGCAAGCGCATCTCAACGATAGCCTTGGCTTGTATTTCGGACAGTTTAAATTGTTTAATCAAATTCTCACGAGCAGCATCTGCGCTTTGAGAAGCTCTAATAATTTTGATCACTTCATCAATATTATCTGAAGCAATAATGAGGCCTTCTAATATATGTGCACGATCTTCCGCTTTTCGAAGTTCAAATTGAGTTCTACGAACAACAACATCATGCCTATGCTCAACAAAATGATGAATCATCTCTTTTAGATTCAACATCTGAGGTCTTCCTTTTACTAGCGCAATATTATTTACACTAAAAGAAGATTGAAGAGCGGTGTATTTATATAATTTATTGAGGACGATATTGGGAACTGCATCTCGCTTTAAGATGTAAACAATCCGCATACCATTTCGATCCGATTCATCACGAATAGAACTGATTCCCTCTACCTTTTTGTCGTTGACCATTTCAGCGGTCTTACGAATCATTTCTGCTTTGTTAACTTGATAGGGTATTTCGGTGACGATGATACATTCACGCCCGTTGACTTCTTCAATATTCGCTTTTGCTCGGATAACAATTCGTCCACGTCCAGTTAAAAAAGCTTCACGAACACCATCATATCCATAGATAGTTCCTCCAGTGGGAAAATCTGGAGCTTTAATGGTTTTAATTAATTCCTCAATGGTAATGTCATTGTTTTCGATATACTGGATCGTGCCATCAACAACCTCTGTTAAATTGTGTGGTGGCATATTTGTTGCCATACCCACTGCGATTCCTGAAGCACCATTGATTAAAAGATTCGGCACACGAGTAGGTAGTACTGTTGGCTCTTTTAATGTATCGTCAAAATTAAGCTGAAGATCAACAGTTTCTTTGTCAATATCAGCCAATAAATCTTCAGAGATCTTTTGCATTCTGGCCTCAGTATATCGCATTGCAGCAGGACTATCACCATCTACAGAACCAAAGTTTCCTTGACCATCTACTAAAAGGTAACGTAAACTCCACTCCTGGGCCATACGTACCATCGTATCATAGACAGAACTATCACCATGCGGGTGGTATTTACCTAAAACCTCACCTACAATACGTGCAGATTTCTTGTGTGCTGTGTTGGCTCGAATACCTAATTCATGCATTCCAAATAAAACACGTCGGTGAACTGGCTTTAAACCATCTCGTACGTCAGGAAGTGCACGTGACACTATGACAGACATTGAATAATCAATGTATGCTGACTTCATTTCATCTTCAATGTTGATTGGAATGATTTTATCTCCCTCGCTCATATATCTAAATTATATTAACGCTAAAATAAGGAAACACAAGACAATATATCCTATTTTACAAGGTGTTAATTGTTAAAATTATTAACAGAAAAAGAGTTGATTTTTGTTATAAATAATTATCCCTCAACTTTTGAAATCTTAATAATTTTTTGTCTATTAGCAGAGAGCAATAAACATTGGTCTGCTTTTTGAAGTAGAAACAAAAAAAATAAGATTATGGATGATAATTTTTCACCTCGAGTAAAAGATGTAATAGCATACAGCAAGGAAGAAGCGCTAAGGCTAGGTCATAATTTTATCGGTACAGAACACCTAATGTTAGGGATTTTAAGAGATGGAGGCGGCAAAGCCATAGCTATTCTTAACTCTATCGAGATCAACTTAGACGAATTAAGAAGAAAAGTAGAAATCTTAAATCCAGCAGCTCTAGAGGATGCACAATTAATAAATGACAAAAAAAATCTTCATCTTACAAGACAAGCTGAACGTGCATTAAAAACAACGTTTTTGGAGGCAAAACTCTTTCAAAGCGAGTTAATTAATACTGTTCACCTTTTACTTTGTATCTTAAGAAATGAAAATGATCCTACGACTAAATTGTTGACAAAATTAAATGTCGATTACGATTTAGTTAAAGAACAATTCAAGCTTATGTTGGCCAATGATACAGACACTTATGATGACATCTCTGCTACTTCATCCTTTCCTGAAGAGAAGAATGAGGGTGAAGAAAAAGAAAATCCTTTTATCCCAACATCGGAATCCAAAAGCAATAAAAAAACAAAAACACCCGTCTTAGACAACTTTGGACGTGATGTTACTTTGCTTGCAGAACAAGAAAAACTAGACCCTGTTGTAGGCCGGGAAAAAGAAATTGAAAGAGTTTCTCAAATTTTGAGCCGACGGAAGAAAAATAATCCCCTTTTAATTGGAGAGCCAGGTGTTGGTAAATCGGCAATTGCGGAGGGACTTGCCCTTCGAATTATTCAAAAAAGAGTTTCACGAGTCCTTTACAATAAACGAGTAGTCACCTTAGATCTTGCCAGCCTGGTTGCCGGTACAAAATATAGAGGGCAATTTGAAGAGCGCATGAAAGCGGTGATGAATGAGTTAGAAAAAAATGATGATATCATTTTATTCATTGACGAAATTCATACCATAGTTGGCGCAGGAGGTGCAACGGGAAGTCTCGATGCGTCTAACATGTTCAAACCAGCATTAGCAAGAGGAGAAATTCAATGTATTGGTGCAACTACTTTAGATGAATACCGTCAACATATTGAAAAGGATGGTGCTTTAGAACGTCGTTTTCAAAAAGTGTTAGTTGAACAAACTACACCCGAGGAAACATTAGAAATACTTGAAAATATTAAAGATCGCTATGAAAGTCATCACAACGTAAATTATACCCATGAAGCGTTGAAAGCTTGTGTAGAGCTTACAGATCGCTACATGTCAGATCGCTTTCTTCCAGACAAAGCAATTGATGCTCTTGATGAAGCAGGATCACGTGTGCATATCAACAACATGAGTGTTCCCAAAGAAATCATTGATCTGGAAAAACAACTTGATGAAATTCGAGAGTCAAAAAATACCGTTGTCAAAAAACAAAAGTATGAAGAGGCAGCCAAACTAAGAGACGATGAAAAGCGCGTTGAGCGTTTGCTAATTGAAGCTCAGGAGAGATGGCAAGAAGACTCTAAATTGAATCGGGTCACTGTAAATGAAAATAATATTGCTGATGTTGTTTCCATGATGACCAACATCCCAGTAAATAAAATTGTTAACTCTGAAAAAAGTAAACTTTCAAAACTTTCTGGCTTAATTGGAGAAAAACTAATCGGACAAAAAGAAGCCATTGAAAAAGTAGTCAAGGCAATTCAGAGAAATCGTGCAGGCCTTAAAGCGCCCGACAAACCGATTGGATCTTTTATTTTCCTTGGACAAACAGGAGTAGGTAAAACACAGTTAGCCAAAATTCTAGCGTCCGAAATATTTGATTCTGAAGAGAATCTAATTCGCATCGACATGAGCGAATACATGGAAAAATTTGCCATCTCAAGATTGATTGGAGCACCCCCAGGCTATGTTGGTTATGAGGAGGGTGGACAATTGAGCGAAAAAGTTAGAAGACGCCCTTACTCTGTGATTCTTCTTGATGAGGTTGAAAAAGCACATCCTGATATTTTTAATATGCTTTTACAGGTTTTAGATGATGGTTTCCTAACGGATAGCTTGGGTAGAAAAGTAAATTTTCAAAATACTATTATCATAATGACCTCAAACATTGGGGCACGCCAAGTAAAAGATTTCGGAACAGGATTAGGTTTTGAAACGGCAGCTCAAAAGGCACAAACTTCTGATATTGAAAAGGGAGTAATTGAAAAAGAACTAAAGAAAACCTTTTCGCCAGAATTCTTGAATCGTATTGATGATATTGTGATTTTCAATGCATTAGAACAAAAAGATATTCGTAAAATTGTTGATATTGAACTAGAGAAACTTATTTTACGTATTGAAAAATTAGGATACCAGGTTACTGTAACTGATACCGCAAAAGAATTTATTTCAGAAAAAGGATTTGACATAAAATATGGTGCTAGACCATTAAATAGAGCCATTCAAAAACATGTTGAAGATTTAGTTGCTGAACATGTAGTCAGCAATACAATTAAAGAAGGAGACCTTATTAAAATTGATAAAAACAAAAAAGAGGACGCCCTTCAGCTAGATGTAAATCAACAAATTGAGAGTTCTTCATAAATTAGGCCTCTCATTATATAAATCCATTAAAAGGACTTCAAAAAACCCTTTATTTTTATTCATTAAATAGAATAAACCCAGTGCATTTGTGTTATTTTTGCACTTAATTTTATTATTTGAACCTATTACTCTTGTCTCAGGAGTTTAATTTTATCTTATGAAGGTTTTGAAATTTGGTGGAACATCCGTTGCTACCTCAGAAAGCTTGAAGCTTGTTGTTGAAATTATTAAAAAATCAACAAAACAAAAACAACTTGTTATAGTGTCTGCTTTGGGTGGTATTACCAATTTATTAGTTGAAATGGCAACAGCTGCCAGCAGAGGAGAAAAGAACTTCAAAGCACATATCAAAACTGTTGAGGACCGTCACTTAGCTATTATTTTAGACTTTATTCCTGTTACGAAACAAAGTGGTAGCATCAGTTTTTTGAAGTCAAAAATAAATGAATTAGAAAGTGTTCTTGAATCACTATTTACCCTTAAAGAATTGACCTCAAAAAGTCTAGCCAAAATTTCTAGTTATGGTGAAATTCTCTCCAGTACAATTATATATGACCTTTTTAAATATCAAGGAATTGATGTTACCTTAAAAGACTCTAGGGATTTACTTTTTACTCAAATCGTAAATGATAGAGAAATTATTGATCACAAAAAAAGTTCTGATAAAACTCAAAAATTTGTAAAACAAGAAACTGCAGCAGTTATCATAGTTCCAGGATTTATTGCCAGCGATGAAAACGGTGACATAACAACTCTTGGAAGAGGGGGCTCTGATTTTTCTGCAGCCTTATTTGCTAATTTTATCGATGCATCAGTATTGGAAATTTGGACTGACGTAAGTGGGATGTTTACTGCGCATCCAAAATTGGTGTCTCAAGCACTACCCATTCCAAAGCTTTCATATCACGAGGCCATGGAACTCTCCCATTTTGGAGCAAAAGTGATTTACCCTCCCACTCTTCAACCCATTATTGAAAAAGAAATACCTATGTTGATCAAAAATACTTTTGATCAGGACGCAGCAGGTACTGTGATTGATTCTAAAGGAACAATTGAAGGTGGCAATGGAACTGTTGTAAAAGGTGTTAGCCATATTGAGAATGTTGCATTGGTAAGTCTTGAAGGAAGTGGAATGATTGGCATTCCTGGTTTCTCTAAACGTTTGTTTGAATGCCTATCCAATAAAAAAATAAATATAATAATGATTACGCAAGCCTCATCTGAGCATTCAATTTGTTTAGGCGTAAGGTCTGAAGATGCCGAAGTTGCTAAAAAAGCAATTGATGAACATTTTGCATTTGAAATTTCATTAAATAAAGTAGCCCCAGCAGTAGTTGAAACGAAAATGACCAACATAGCTGTTGTAGGCGACCGAATGAAAGATCATCAAGGTATAAGCGGAAAATTATTCAGTAGCCTAGGGGCAAACAAAATCAATATTAGAGCTATTGCACAAGGAGCTTCAGAACGTAACATTTCAATTATTATTGATGAAAAAAATACCCAAAAAGCTTTAAATACAGTTCATGAAAGCTTTTTTGAAGAACAATCCAAAGAATTAAATTTATTCATTACAGGAGTTGGTAATGTAGGGGGAAAACTCATTGAACAAATTCACCGTCAACAAGCATACTTATTGGAACATTTACGCTTAAAAATACGTGTGATTGCGCTTTCCAATTCAAGTAAAATGTTACTAAATGATGGACAAATTGATTTATCTGAATGGAGAGATCAGTTAAACAACAGTGCAACCAAGGCCAACCGTGATGCCTTTTTTGAACACATCCAAAAGTTGAATTTACGTAACAGTATTTTTATTGATAATACAGCAAATGAAAATATAGCAAATGAATATGGACGCTACTTAGTAAATAATATAGGTGTGGTTACCTGTAATAAAATCGCATGTGCAAGTACCCTTAGCAACTACATAGACCTTAAAAAAACAGCACGTAGATTTGGAACTCCTTTCCTTTTCGAAACTAATGTTGGTGCGGGACTACCCGTAATTGATACACTGAATAATCTGATTGCCTCTGGAGATGAAATTGTTAAAATTCAAGCCATCTTATCTGGGAGTTTAAACTTTGTATTTAACAAATTTACATCTGAGACTTCCTTTAAAGAAATAGTCCAAAGCGCACAAAAAGAAGGGTATACAGAACCAGACCCAAAAATAGATTTAAGCGGAGTTGATGTTGCAAGAAAAATATTGATTTTAGCAAGAGAAAGTGGATTTTTACTTGAATTGAGTGATATAGAAAACAACACCTTTCTTCCAGAAGAGGTGTTGAATAGTAATTCAAATGAAAGTTTCTATGAAATGATTGAAAAAAATGAAACCCATTTTCAAAATTTACTTGCTAGTGCAAATGAAAAAGGAGCTCGTTTAAAATATGTAGCTCAATTAGAAAATGGAAAAGCTAGTGTTGGACTTCAAGAGATTAATCCAAGTCATGACTT
>Ga0102814_10002465_pt1 | contig 12490 bp, 11 predicted proteins | sample ColrivemetaGS741_FD_79112 | JGI IMG/M metagenome (GOLD analysis project Ga0102814, IMG submission 79112) | Estuarine microbial communities from the Columbia River estuary - Flood tide ETM metaG S.741 | ecosystem: Environmental > Aquatic > Marine > Intertidal zone > Estuary | place: USA... | reverse complement strand
GCGGGAACCGCACCTCATGACGCAAAGCACCCGGGTGCGCCTGCTCCAGCTCGGCCAGCAAGCCAGCATGGCGCGCATCCGTCAGGATCGGATACCACAGCATGATGATGCCAACATTCCACTTGCGCGCAATCGTCGCCACAAACTTCGCCATCTCGTCATAATCCGAGGCAATCTCGTAACTCGGATCAATCAGCAACATCCCGCGGCGCGGCATCGGCGGGGTCAGCTCATGGACCTTGGCGAACCCGTCCACCTTATGAACTCGCGCCGAAAACGGCATCATCGCTTCGGCCAGAGCCTCAAACTCTGCTGGATGTTTCTCGGCCAGATGCACCGTATCGCTGTCGCGTAACAAGGCCGTCGCGATCATCGGTGAGCCGGGATATGCCGTTGCGCCATGCGCACCGCGCACCGTCGCCAAAGCCCGCAGAAACGGATGGTCGGCGGCGAATAGCCCCTCAAGCCGATCAATCCCCATTGCCGCCTCGCCGGTTTTCACCGCCTCAGGCGCGCTGAGATCATACAGCCCCCGGCCCGCGTGGCTCTCGATATAGGTGATCGGTTTGTCTTTTTGCGTCAGGTAATCCAGCACCCAAGCCAGCAGTGCGTGCTTATGCACATCCGCCGCATTCCCCGCGTGATAGAGGTGTTGATAGGACAGCATGTGTTATGGCTTTCAGGGCGCGCGACGCAGGCGGATCACCACGTCAACACGGGCAACCTCGCAGCCTTCGGGCGCGTGCGGCAGACGCAGAATCTCCAACTGATCCGAGGGCGCATCGCTGAGCGTCTGCGTCTCTTCCCAAAAGAAATGCGGGTGATCGTCGATCCGCGTGTCGAAATAACTGCGCGAGGCATCGACGGTAATCTCATTCAACAGACCCGCGTCGCAAAACGCGCGCAGCGTATTATAGACCGTCGCCAGCGAGACTTTCTCACCGCTGTCATGGGCTGCGGCGAACAAACGCTCGGCGGTGACATGACGGTTCTCGCCATCGCCCACCAGCAACGAGGCCAGCGACAGACGCTGCCGCGTGGGCCGCAAGCCCGCCGTGGTCAGCCAGTCAGCGGCCCGATCCTGAGCCTGTCGAGTCTGTGTCGCGAATTCGCTGTTCATAGGCACCAGTATAGGGGGCAGCGGGGGCAGGATTCAATGGCCGTTTTGGGCCCGCAGGACTGGCGCGGCTTGTCAGGCCGGAATCAGGAATGATAAAGGGGATTGAAGGCTTAGACACGGGACAAGGACACCAACACATGGCGCAATATCCGACGCAGTTTGACAAAGAGGGCCTGCTGGCCTGTGCTCGTGGCGAATTGTTCGGCCCCGGCAATGCCCAACTGCCCGCGCCGCCGATGCTGATGATGGACCGGATCACCGAGGTGTCAGCCGATGGCGGGTTGCACGGCAAAGGCCATATCGTCGCTGAATTCGATATCACGCCCGACCTGTGGTTCTTTGAGTGCCACTTCCCCGGCAACCCGATCATGCCCGGCTGCCTTGGGCTTGATGGCCTATGGCAATTGACCGGCTTCAATCTGGGGTGGCGCGGCTGGCAGGGGCGCGGTTATGCGCTGGGTGTCGGCGAGGTCAAACTGACCGGCATGGTCCGGCCAGAGCGTAAGATGCTGACCTATAAAGTCGATTTCACCAAAGCCATCCAGACCCGCCGCCTGACAATGGGCGTCGCCGACGGCATTGTCGAGGCCGATGGCGAGGTGATCTATATCGTCAAGGACATGAAAGTCGCGCTCTCTGAGAGTTAAAATAGTCTTTCAGACGCCTTTTTGTTGCGCGGTGCTGGCGCACCGCGCTGGGGTCAGGGGGCATTCTGCCCCCTCTTTGCTGCGCAAATTCACCCCCTGAGGATATTTTTGGCACAAAGATGCGGCGTTTAGGTATTCTTAGGTAAGAGTTGCGAGCGTGTTCGAGCGGTACAGGCGGGGACGCCGATGGCCGTGCACGAAGATGGCGGTGTGGGTCTGTTGGATCTACGCCGCTATTGTTTTTGTGCGTCACCTATTCCTCAGGCGTGAGGTCGGGCGCGGGCAGGAGCGATTGACAGCCCCCCTCCCGAATTCCGCGATAGGCAGCTTTGAAATTATCCGATAGCTTTTTTACAGATGGGTGCGTAAAAACCCCTCGCCAAGATACAAGGGAGCCGCCATGCGTCGCGTCGTCATCACCGGGATCGGGATTATCTCACCGATCGGCAATTCTGCCGCCGAAGTTGAAGCCAGCCTGCGGGCCGGAAAATCCGGGATTGTGGCCGCTCCTGATTATACAGAGCACGGGTTCCGCAGTCAGGTTCACGGGATGCCGCAGATTGATCTGGCCGCCCATATCGACAAGCGTGACCTGCGTTTCATGGGACCGGGTGCGGCCTATAACTTCTTGGCCATGCAGCAGGCGATTGCCGATTCGGGGCTGGAAGACAGCGACGTGTCGAACCCGCGCTCTGGGTTGATCATGGGCTCTGGCGGCCCCAGCACCTCGAACTTTTTCCAAGCACATCAAATTGTTATCGAGAAAGGCGCGCCCAAGCGCATGGGCCCTTTCATGGTCACGCGCTGCATGTCGTCCACCAATTCGGCCTGCCTTGCCACGCCGTTCAAGATCAAGGGCGTGAACTATTCGATCACCTCGGCCTGCTCGACTTCAGCGCATTGCATCGGCAATGGCGTGGAGCAAATCCAGATGGGCAAGCAGGATATCGTCTTTGCGGGCGGCGGCGAGGAACTCGACTGGACGCTGTCGTGCCTGTTCGATGCGATGGGCGCGATGTCGTCCAAATACAACGACGCGCCCGAGACGGCCTCGCGCCCCTTCGATGCCTCACGCGACGGATTCGTGATTTCGGGCGGCGGCGGGGTTGTCGTGCTTGAGGAACTCAGCCACGCTCTTGCGCGCGGTGCGAAAATCTATGCCGAGGTCACCGGATACGGGGCCACGTCGGACGGGCATGACATGGTTGCGCCATCGGGCGAAGGCGGCGAGCGGTCGATGAAACTGGCCGTCGGCACCCTGCCTGAGGGCCGGAAAATCACCTATATCAACGCCCATGGCACCTCGACGCCCGCGGGCGACGTCACCGAGGTCAAGGCCGTGCGCCGTGTCTTTGGCGAAGAGAACGTGCCGCCGATTGCCTCGACCAAATCGATGACCGGGCACAGCCTTGGCGCGACGGGCGTGCATGAGGCGATCTATTCGCTGCTGATGTTGCAGGGGAAATTCATCGCCCCCTCGATCAACGTCACCAATCTTGATCCTGAGATCAAACCGCATGAGATCTGCACCGAGTTGCGCGAGAATGTCGAACATGACAGCGTGCTCTCGAACAGCTTCGGCTTTGGCGGCACCAACGCGACGCTGGTGATGTCGAAATTCGATCAATAAAGGAAGACAGCGATGGCCGATCTGATGACGGGGAAACGCGGGTTGGTCATGGGTGTGGCCAACGAGCGCTCAATTGCTTGGGGCATCGCCAAGGCGCTGGCCGGTGAAGGCGCTGAGCTGGCGTTTTCCTACCAAGGTGACGCATTCGGCAAACGCGTCGAACCCCTCGCGGCCTCGGTCGGCTCGGATTTTCTGGTCGATGTCGATGTGACCTCGGACGAAAGCCTTGATGCCGCGTTCCAAACCCTCAAGACCCGCTGGGGCACCATCGACTTTCTGGTCCACGCGATTGCCTTTTCCGACAAGGCCGAATTGACCGGGCGGTTCACCAATACCTCGCGCGCTAACTTCAAGAATTCGCTGGATATTTCCTGCTATTCCTTCATCGACGTGTCGCGCCGGGCCGCCGAATTGATGCCCAATGGCGGCTCGCTGATCACCCTGACCTATGGCGGCTCGAACCGGGTGACGCCGTTCTACAACGTCATGGGCGTGGCCAAAGCAGCACTTGAGGCCTCGGTGCGCTACCTCGCCAATGACCTTGGGCCGCAAGCCGTGCGCGTCAACGCCATCTCGCCCGGCCCGATGAAAACGCTGGCCGGTGCGGCCATCGGTGGTGCGCGCAAAACCTACCGCCACACCGAGGCGAACGCCCCCCTGGGCCACAACGCGACTCTGGATGCGGTCGGCGGCGCCGCCGTGTTCCTCGCCTCGGATTACGGCGCCTGCACCACCGGCGACATCATCATGGTCGACTCAGGCTATCACGTGCTGGGCATGCCGCAGCCGGATAATATCTAGGCCCATGCCGCTGCGCGCGCCGACCCGCAGCACTGCCGTGATAACGGTGCGCCCTCGGTCTGGTTAACCACCAACGCCGAAAACGCCCCGGCCATCGCCTTCTACCTTGCAAAAGGGTTCGACCATATCGGCGATACCCACTTCGATATTGAGGATCAGAGCTACCTCAACAACGTCTATCGATATAGCTTTGCATAGCGTCGTGGCGTGATGATCCTTGTGCCCATCCACGCCAACTTCATCTTGCCAAAAATACTCAAAATCCCACACCGAATTCCTAACCCCCGGTTAACGCTGCACGCCAACCCTTTGAAATCACCTGTCTCGCACTCTGTCCCACGGTGGGACAACCCGCCCCCTTGCACCCGCCCTGCCGCCGCTTAAAATGCCCGCAAAACCAAGAGGTGCCCGATGATCCCCGGCTATGGAAACCGTCGTCGTTTTCGCGATTTATCCGACCAAGAAATCCTAGCGCTCGCCATTTCCTCCGAGGAAGACGACGCCCGGATTTACCGCAGCTACGCCGAGCGTTTGCGGGCCGAATACCCCTCGTCCGCCGCCGTTTTCGATGACATGGCCGCCGAGGAAGACACCCACCGCGCCCGCCTGATCGACCGCCACACAAAGCGGTTCGGCGAGACAATTCCCCTGATCCGCCGCGAGCATGTCGCCGGATATTACGCCCGCAAACCCGTCTGGCTGATGGAAACCATGTCGCTGGAACAAATCCGCAGCGAAGCCGAAGCGATGGAGCGTCAGGCCGCCAGTTTCTACGAGGTCGCGGCCACCCGGACCACGGATGCCGAGACCCGCAAATTGCTGGGTGATCTCGCCGCCGCCGAGGCCGCGCATCAAAACACCGCCGGACGGCTGGAGGAGAAACATCTGGGCGAGGATGCTCGCGAAGCCGAAGATGAAACCGCCCGCCGCCAGTTTTTGCTGACTTGGGTGCAGCCCGGATTGGCCGGGTTGATGGACGGCTCGGTCTCGACCCTCGCGCCGATCTTCGCCACCGCCTTCGCCACGCATGACAACCACACCACGCTGCTGGTCGGTCTGGCGGCATCGATCGGTGCCGGGATTTCGATGGGCTTCACCGAGGCCGCGTCAGATGACGGGCAGCTTTCGGGACGCGGGTCGCCCATCAAACGCGGGATCTCCGCCGGGGTGATGACCACGCTGGGCGGGCTGGGCCACGCCCTGCCCTATCTGATCCCCGACTTCTGGACCGCCACGATCATCGCCATGGTCGTCGTGTTCATCGAGCTTTGGGCCATTGCCTGGATCCAGAACAAATATATGGACACACCGTTTGTGCGGGCCGCGTTGCAAGTCGTTTTGGGCGGCGCTTTGGTGTTTGCGGCAGGCGCGATTATTGGCGCTGGTTAAGGGGGGCGTTGCCCCCCTCTTGCCTTTGGCAATTCACCCCCAGGATATTTTGAGCACAAAGATGCTAGGGGTTTTTCTTGCTTTGTCGGCGCAGCAGGAGGCCCGCAATAGTCACGGCAATCGCGACGATCACGATGATGATCGTGGCCAGCGCATTCACGTCGGGGCTGACGCCCAAGCGAACCTTGGAGAAGATCACCATCGGTAGCGTTGAGGCGCCGGGGCCAGAGACGAAACTGGCGATCACGAGGTCATCGAGGGACAGCGTGAAGGCCAAGAGCCAGCCTGAAATCAGCGCTGGCGCGATGACCGGCAGGGTGATGTCGAAGAACACACGCACCGGGCCCGCGCCCAGATCCCGCGCGGCTTCCTCGAGGCTTTCGTCCATGTCGCGCAGCCGGGATTGAGCGATCACCGTCACATAGGCCGCGCAGAATGTGGCGTGGGCGATCACCACCGTGGTCAGCCCGCGGCCCGAGGGCCAGCCGAGTGTGGTCTCCATCGCGACGAACAGCAAAAGCAGCGACAGCCCGGTAATCACCTCGGGCATGACCAAAGGTGCGGTGACCATGCCGGTCAGCAAAAGCTTGCCGCGAAACCGGCTGAACCGGGTCAAGACGAAAGCCGCCAAGGTGCCGATGGCCGTCGCCAGTGTCGCGCTGATCATGCCAACCTTGAGGCTGATCCATGCCGCCGACAACATTTGCCCATCATTGAGCAACTCGCCATACCAGCGGGTCGAAAACCCGCCCCAGACGGTGACCAAGCGGCTCTCGTTAAAGGAAAAAACCACCAGCGAGATGATCGGCGCATAGAGGAACACAAAGCCCAATGTGGCGACGATCGGCAGGAAAAGACCACGGCGTTTCATTTCGGCGCCTCGCGGTTTTGCACGGCTTGCAGCCACATGATCGGCACCACGACGAGCACCAGCATGACGATGGCGACCGCCGAGGCGACGGGCCAATCGCGCGACGAGAAGAACTCATCCCACAACACGCGGCCGATCATCAGCGTATCGGGGCCACCCAGCAACGCCGGGATCACATATTCGCCAATCGCCGGGATGAACACCAGCATCGAGCCCGCCACGATGCCCGGCAAGGACAGCGGCAGTGTGACGGTCAGGAAGGTCACGGTCGGGCTTGCGCCGAGGTCGCCCGCAGCCTCGAGCAGGGAATCGTCGAGCTTCACCAGCGTGGCATAGAGCGGCAGGATCATGAACGGCAGATAGGTGTAAACGATGCCGATATAGACCGCGAAATCGGTTTGCATCATGACCAGTGGCTCGTCGATCACGCCCAGCCAAGACAGGATATTGTTGATCACCCCGTCGCGCCGCAGGAAGCCGATCCACGCATAGACGCGCAGCAGGAACGAGGTCCAGAACGGCAGGATCACCAAAAGCAGCAGCACCGAGCGGCGCGGCTCAGGCGAGCGGGCGATGTAATAGGCGATCGGATAGCCGATCAGCAGCGCGAAAATCGTCGAAATCCCGGCCACACGGATCGAAGACAGATAGGCGTTGCGATAGAGCGCGTCTTCATACAGGAACTGGAAATTTTCGAAGCTGGCGATGATGTTAAAACTGCCATCGGGCCCACGCTCCCACAAAGGGGAATAGGGCGGACGGGCGATCATCGGTTCGGCCAGTGAGATCCGGCCAAGCACGATGAAGGGCACGAGGAAGAACACGAACAGCCACAGCATGGGCACGGCGATCACCAGCCAGCGGCGTGAAATGCCGAGCCAATCGCCCAATTCGACGGCGAGAAACAGCAGGGCGGCGGCGGCCACAAGCAGCGAGAGCGGGGCGCCGGCATCGGCGGCAATCGGCAGCACATCCATCCGTAGCAAAACCGCCAAAGCGGCCAGCGCCAGCACGGCCCCGCGCCGGGACATGGCCCAAACAGGCGCCGCCGCGCTCATTGCGTCAGCACCCGCACAACCGAAGCGTTCCAACTGGCGTGGATATGCTCATCCCATGAGATCGGATCTTCGTCGCGCAGCCGGTTCGATTGCGTAACGCGGATCACCCGGCCATTCGCCAGCCGCACGCGATACGCCGACATATGACCGACATAGCCCACATCCTCGACCAACCCCTGCACGGCGTTGGGCACCCCATCGGGGGCGTTTCGGGTCAGGGTGATGCGCTCTGGCCGTAGGGCAAGCCAGACGGTTTGACCCTGTGTCAGCCCTTTGACGGGTGGCACCGATACAGCCCCCAGATCGGTGGTTTCGACGCGCATCAGGTCTGGTGCGGCGGGGCCGACGACGCCCTCAAACAGGTTCACGGAGCCAATGAAATCAGCAACATAGCGCGAATTCGGCGTCTCATAGATTTCGCGCGGCTCACCGACTTGCTGGATCACGCCGTTGTCCATCACGCCGATCCGTGTGGCCAAAGTCATGGCCTCATCTTGGTCGTGGGTGACGACAATAAAGGTCACGCCCAGCGTTTCCTGAATGCGGATCAGCTCGAATTGTGTCTCTTCGCGCAGCTTTTTGTCCAGCGCGCCCAAGGGTTCATCCAGCAGCAGCAATTTCGGCTTTTTGATCAGTGCCCGGGCAAGGGCCACGCGTTGCCGCTGGCCGCCGGACAATTGATGCGGTTTGCGTTTGGCGAAGCTTCCCAGCTTCACCAATTTCAGCATTTCGGCGGCGCTCGCATAGGCCTCGGCCTTGGATTTTCCCTCGCGCAGCAGCCCATAGGCCACGTTCTTTTCCACGCTCATATGCGGGAACAGCGCGTAGGATTGGAACATCATATTGGTCGGACGTTTGTCGGCGGGCACATGCGCCATGTCCTGCCCGTCGATCAGAATTTGCCCCTCGGATGGGGCCTCGAACCCGGCGAGCATCCGCAGCAGTGTCGATTTCCCGCAGCCAGACCCGCCGAGCAGGCAAAACAACTCACCGCGATAGATATCGAGCGAAATGTCTTTGACCGCCTCCACGTCGCCGAACCGCTTGGTGATATGCCGGATCGAGATGAACGGCTGGGCGTCCGGGTCGGTCCAAGGTCGGGTATCTGCGGCGATTGCCGGAGTTGTCATCGCGGGTCTCCACCGTAAATGAAAAGCCCCGCCCGAGTAAATTTCAGGCGGGGCATCAAAGGGTTACTGTCCGGTGCGCACGCGCGTCCACAACCGCGTCACGGTGCGATCCGTGCGCGAGGTATAGGGTACAGCGGTGAACAAGCGGCCCATGACCTCTTCGTTGGGGAAGATCGCCGGATCGCCGGTGATGTCCGCATCAACCAATGGCCACGAGGTGCGGTTGGCGTTCGCGTACCAGACGTAATCGGTGATTTCCGCGATCACATCGGGCTGCATCAGGTAGTTGATGAACAGGTGCGCGTTCTCAGGGTTCGGCGCGTCCGATGGGACGCTGAGCATGTCGAACCAGACCAGCGCGCCCTCTTGCGGGATCGCATACCAGACGTTCACGCCGCGGTCGGCCTCTTCGGCGCGGGCGGCGGCTTGGAACACGTCGCCAGACCAGCCAACAGCCACACAGGTTTCGCCATTCGCCAGATCACCAATGTATTGCGATGAGTGGAAATAGCGCACATTCTCGCGCGCTGCGTTCAGCAATTCAGCCGCCGCGTCGAGGTCTTCCTGCGCGTGCGATCGCGGGTCACGACCCAGATAGGCCAGTGCTGCCGGGACCATCTCGCTGGGGGCGTCCAACATGCTGATGCCGCAATCGGCGACTTGTGACGCGATCTCTGGGTTAAAGATCAGCTCCCAGCTATTCACTTCGTAATCCTCGCCCAGACGCTCGGCGATCATGTCGATGTTATAGCCGATCCCGGTGGTGCCCCACATGTAGATCATGCCGTGCTCGTTGCCGGGGTCGAAGCTGGCAGCGCGCTCCATCAAACCGGGGTCCATGTTGCTGGAGTTGCCCAGTTGCGACATATCCAGCGGGGCATAGACGCCCGCCGCGATTTGGCGCTGCATGAAATCGGCGGTCGGCACAACAACGTCATAGCCCGAAGAGCCGGCCAACATGCGGGCCTCAAGCGTCTCATTCGAGTCGTAGACGTCAACCGTGACCTCGATCCCGGTTTCCGTTGCAAAGCGCTCGATTGCGGCGTCGGTGATATAGTCCGACCAGATATAAAGGTGCAGCGACCCTTCGGCGAGGGCCGGGGCGGGCAGTGCAAGGCAGGCCAGCGTTGCGGCCAAAGACGTGCGTTTCATCAAGTTAGTCTCCCTGTTTCGAAAGTCCTCGCCGTGTGGCGAGAGTTGGTCTGTTCGGGCGATTTGCCGCCCTGTTTTTGTCAGTCTACTGCGCGAAAGCTCACAGCGTCCAGTGGCCGCGATCTTGCGCAGAACAACACGTCTCAGCCTCGGTCACACTGGCGTTTCACACAAGCGGCACCGTGGGGCATTTCGACGTTACCGCTGAGTGTTGCGGGAATTTGATCAAAAAACAAGCATGTAATGGTCAGCCTGCTATGCCCTCGGCCAGCATTTGACGCCGCAAACGCACGCCCGTCGCCGAATCGTCCAGATCCACATCCGCCATGGCCAGCACCTGCCCTTTGGCGATGTTGCGCCGCAGGCGAACCCGGTGGGCCAAGCCAATCGGCAACAGCGCATCACGGGCCGAGATCACCGCCGGGCAGGCCTTGCCCCAGACGGTATAGCCACCCTCCCCGTCCAAGATTTCACCCGCTGTCAGGTCGCGTTTCGCCACCGCCACCGCATCGCCGCGCCATCCGCGCGTGCTGCCCGTGGCCTCATTCCTGAGGGCCGCCGACAGAACCGACACCGACAATTCCATCCCGATCAGGTGGAAGGGCTTATACATCGCCGCATAGCGGCCCGTGTCATCGGTCGGCAGGCCGTATTGTTTGAAACACGCCGCGGCATAGTCGTTTTGCGCCTTCAGGATCACATAAACGCCCCAGCGCAGGTCGCGAAACACCGGGCGTCCGTCGCGCTCTAACGACGAGATCACTTCGACCATGCCATCGCGCGCCAACTGCCCGCCAACCGCCCGTGGGCGCAGCACTTGCGCCAAGTCATCGACACCGCAGGGCGGGAAGGCCAGCCAGTCGTCGGGCACATCCAACCCGCAGGCATTGGCAATCGCCGCCATCTCAATCGCGGATTTCGTGCCATCCAGAAAGCTGTTGAACATCTGCGGGTTCATCCCCGCTTTGGCGGCTTCCTCGGCTGTCAGGCCATAGTGATCCCAAACGTCATCGGGGGTAACCTCATGATATCCGGGCAAGTATTTGGTGCCCTTCCCGGCAGCGGCCACCTGAAACCCGGTGGCGCGCGCCCAATCAACCATCTCAGCCACCAGCGCGGGTTGGTCCCCGTACGCCATCGAAGACACAAGACCCGAGTCCCGTGCCTGCTCCGCCAAGATCGGCCCGGCCAAGACATCAGCCTCGACATTCACCATGACGATATGCCGCCCCGCATCCAATGAGGCGCGGGCGTGGTTCAGCCCGGCCTCGGGCGCGCCGGTGGCCTCGATGACCACGTCAACGGGCGCGCACGCGGCGTCCAACCCATCCTCATAAAACGTGGTCGCGGCGATGCGTTCCGCCGACCAGCCGACGGCCCGGCAGGCCTCACGCGCGCGATTAGGGTCAAGGTCAGCGATATGCGTGACACTCAATCCGGCGATATGCGGCGCTTGCGCCAAGAACATAGAGCCGAATTTCCCGGCCCCGATCAGCGCCACGCGCACCGGGTTCCCGGCCTCGGCCCGCGCCATGGCCAGCGATGACAGGTTCATTCCGCACTCCTTTCGCGCGTTGCGCGCAGCAATAAAAACGAGATCACATTCAACAGCGCCGGGATCGCGAACACCGCCCCCGGCAGGAACCAGATCGCCCCCTCGCCCGCGAACATCGCGAAGGTCCACGTATAGACAAACGGCGCCACGATCATGCCCACCGCATGCAGCGACGCCAAGGCCCCCTGCAATTCGCCTTGTTGCGAGTTTGACACCATGTCCGACATCTCAGCCCTGAGCGCGGGCATCACCAACCCCGACAACGCCGAGATCGGGATCATGATCAAAACCAGCAAACCGCTCTCTAGCCAGACCAGTGCGCTGAACGAGACAAATCCGGCCACAAAGCCGATCATCATCGCCGCCCGCCGCCCCAACCGTGCAATCACGATGCGGATCAGCACCCCCTGAACCAAGGCGAACCCGATGCCATAATAGGCCAGCGACAGCCCCACCTGTCCCGGCGTCCAGCCGAAACGCGCGATAGTGAAATAGGCCCAGATCACCGGATAGACCGTAAAGGCGAATTCGTGGATCATGTAGATCGTCAGATAGCGGCCCAGCCCCGGCAATTTGCCGACGTGTTTGAACGAGCCAAACGGGTTCGCGCGCCGCCACTCGAACGGACGGCGGTTTTCGGGTGTCAGCGACTCGCGCACCACGAACAGGCCGAACAGCATGTTCAGCCCTGACACAATCGCCGCCGCGACAAAGGGCGCGCGCACGCCATATTCAGCCAGCAAGCCGCCAATCGCCGGGCCAAGCACGAACCCCGCGCCAAAGGCCGCGCCCACCAAGCCAAAGCGCTGCGCCTTTTCCTGCGGTGTTGAGATGTCCGAGATATAGGCCATCGACGTGCCATAGGTTGACGAGGCCACGCCGTTCACCAAACGCGCGGCAAAGATCACCCAGACCGACCCGGCCAAGGCCAGCACCACATAGTCGCCAGACAGCACCGCCAGCGACGCCAGCAAGATCGGCTTGCGTCCGAACCGGTCCGACAGATTGCCGATCACCGGCCCGAACAGGAATTGCATCACCGCAAACCCACCGACCAAGGCACCGCCCCACAGCGCCGCGCGCGCAAGGTCGCCGCCGGTCACTTCGCGCAAGAGATCGGGCATCACCGTCATGATC
>Ga0102814_10002463_pt1 | contig 12493 bp, 20 predicted proteins | sample ColrivemetaGS741_FD_79112 | JGI IMG/M metagenome (GOLD analysis project Ga0102814, IMG submission 79112) | Estuarine microbial communities from the Columbia River estuary - Flood tide ETM metaG S.741 | ecosystem: Environmental > Aquatic > Marine > Intertidal zone > Estuary | place: USA... | reverse complement strand
TTTGAGGACCAACTAACAGAAGACTATATGTACGCAGTATCTCAGTTTGGTGCTAATAGCTACAAAGTTCTTAACGATAAAGGGGAAGTGGTGTGGTATGGTAAATCACATTTTACGATAGAAGCTGAGTGATACTACTAATATTATTATTACTGATGAAGGTTAAAAATGAAAAAAAGTAAAGTAAAAACACAACTACGTAAAATTGCAACACGCGATGCTATGGAAAAGCGTAGAAATGGAAAGCAGATGGACCCTTTTACGGCACTAATTTTAGCAGGAAAAAACCGCATGTCTGAGAAATCAGACTACGACAACTATGAAGACGAAGAGGATTATAATTATGGCGAACACTAAAGCAGTAAGTAACAGTAAAACAGAGAAGCACAAGCGACTACTTGCATATAACGATGTTATTACCAAAAATAAAGTGAAATTTAAGGCCGGCAGCAAGCTAACACGCGCAGCCTTTGTAAACTTATTTGGTATTCCTGGTATTGTACATAAAGGTTCTTACCAGAAAGTACATCGCGCTAATCTAGCGCTGGTACGTGCACAGACAGAGATTAATGCTCTTATGGCGGAAAATGGTCTGTACGTGTCTTCTCGTGATTATTATAACGAGTTTTACGTACGTGATAAGAACTATACCAAAAGTACTATCGAACGTTTTAGTACGGAAGTAGACGTATTTGACGCGTGTACTACACGACTTGAAGTTAAGATGACTGCACGAGTAAACGCAGGTACTTGGGGGCGCTACAACAAGCTGTCAGCACCTGTTATCGGCAGTATTATTGCCCGCAAACCTGACTCAGAACGTCACAAGCAATTGATTGAGCGTATTAAACTAATCTAAGGGATTAGTCTTACTAGGGGCTTCGGCCCCTTTATTGGTTTTAAAGGATAAAATACCATGAGAATTATAGTAGTTACAGCAGTCATTATTACATTAGTTGCTGGTACCGGCTGGGTAAAGAACATTATTAAACTATCAAATTGTGATTTTGAAGAACCATATAAAGCAGAAGTAGTTCATATGATAGGTATTATTCCTCCAGTAGGGATGGTTACCGGATGGCTAGATGTAGGAAAGTAGTTACTATACACAATAAAACAAACTAGGTGGTACCAAAAATGTCCAGATCAGTAAGTATGGTCGGTTTCAGCGAAGCTGTTGCCAATATGTCTATGGAAAAAAGTCCGTATTTCCATGACTACGTGTTCTACATGCACTTAATTGCACAGTGTCAGATTAAATCAGATGAAAAGCTACCGGCGTGTGCTGGTGTATCTTTTAAAAAAGACCACTACGTCCTACACCTTAATCCTAACGATATTAAAGGAAAAGACAAGGATGGTAAAGAAGTTACTATCAAAGGTTTTAATATGGATATGCCTTTAGAGCACCGCATTGGTGTTCTTAAGCATGAGATGCTGCATATAGCACTAGGACATATCGGCCGATTTAAGCTACACCTAGATATCGAAGACCTAAAGAACGGACAGGTTGATAAAAGAGCAATGCAGCAGTTTATGAAGTTTAACATCGCAGCTGATTGTGCTCTTGACCAAGAAATTAAGCGGGAACACCTCCCAAGTTATGCGATATATCCAGATAATTTCCCTAACCCAAAGGCTAACAACCACTGGGGACAAAGTGCAGAGTTCTATTTTGACCTTCTAGATGATGATACTATGAAGGATATGATGGAGCAGGCCGGAGCTGGACAGCCAGGAGCAGGTGGGGGTGAAGGAGATGAAGAAGGCGAAGGCCAGCGTAGCGGTTATGCAGCTACAGGGATTGATGACCATTCTACGTGGTTAGACTCGGAAGGTGATGATACTTTCCAGTCTGAGATTACTAAGCGTATGGTTGAGCGAGCTGGTACAGAGACTATGAAGTCTAAAGGATCTCTTCCTTCAAATTACTCTGACATTATTGATAACCTTACAATCAGACGTGAGGTTAATTGGAAGCAAATGTTACGACGTATTGTTGGTAACAAAAAGGCTAACCAGCGCAAAACGTTGATGCGTAAAGATCGACGCAACCCTGCAGCTAACTGGATCAAAGGCAGAGTTAAAGACCGTATCTTTGAACTAGCGGTAGTTAGTGACGTATCCGGATCTGTTAGTGATGTGGCACTATATGAACTATGGGGTGAAATTATTAGTATCTGTAGTACCTTTAAAGTACCAGTAAAGATGGTACAGGTAGATACAGACCCTAGTGAGCCAGAGGAACTCACGTTAAACTGTAAGAAAATTGAACGTAAGCATCGTGGAGGCACTCGCTTGTCTCCTGCAATCGAAATGTTTAACAGCAAAGGAGTAAAATATGACGCAATGGTTGTAACCACTGATGGTTACCTATTCGACTCTGAACTAGAGGACTTTGCGGCTATTAAGAAGCCTGTTATCTGGTTAATTGAGGAAGGTGGACAAATCATGGATGGTATGAACCAGGGACAAATGCGCGCAATCAAACTCACAGGAGAGAAGAAGTGAAGCTGTCAATGGATTCATGGCACTACAGGCTATGCCGACAAGTATTTACCTATCCCAGCAGGAATTTGTGTATCTACTTTTGGCAAGTACCTATATCTGCTATTACCATGTGTGCCTGCTTCTTTGTAGCAGTGGGTATGATTCTTATGGGTGCAGGGACACTACTACTTCCTGTTTTGCCTTACTTAATCCCAACACCTTATGGGCTTACTATAGCAATGGGAGTACTATCATTAGTAGTGTGGGCTATGGCGTTTGACACCATCAATAAGGTATATAGACACAAATCATGGAATGTCACACTATTTAAAATACAGTCTAGACGTGTCCCAAAACCTAAAAAACAAATCTTACTGCTTTCATACATTAAAGCCAAAAAAGCTAAAGTTTGCCCAATAATTGAATTTGAACGGAGTTAAAAACTATGAATATTTCGGAGATAAAAGACATCATTGCCACGGCAGATGTATGTGGTCACGTACCACTTATTAAAGGTGTACACGGACTAGGAAAGTCAGAATCAGCAGCACAATATGCAGCTGACAACAACATGCACTACGAGCCTCTTATCTTGTCCCTGATGGACACAGGCGATATGCTTGGCATTCCTAACACTATCGACGTAAGCGGCATGCAGTCTACCGTATGGGCAGCTCCAAGCTGGTATACAAACATCGTTAATGCTGCGTGGCCAAGTACTCTTAAGATGAGTCGCTTGCAGTTTGCGGATAATGAATTCAAGGAAGGTGTACTAACTAGGCACGTTGGTAGTACTATCTCCCGTGGAGAGCTTAATGCGTTGTACTGCGAGTACTATGACCTTCCTACAGACACTTTGCAGATCTTGCGTCAAGAGAATGTAGAGTATCTAGACTCGCGCCGCTCTGTACTGTTTCTGGACGAGTTTAACCGTGCACTGACTGATATCCTTAACGCATCTCTACAGCTGATCCTAGATCATCGGTTGCACTCACACATCCTGCCTCGTGTACGTGGCCAGGAAACTCTTATTGTTGCTGCTATCAACCCAGCTGATGGTGATTACACAGTACAAGAGTTTGACCCAGCACTGCTGGATCGATTTATTGAGTGTGATGTAACTGCAGACTTCCCATCCTGGCTGAAGTGGGCAAAAGCCAAAAACGTTAATAAAATCGTACGGGATTTCTTGATCGACAACCAAAATAAGTTCCACTTTACTCCTAAAGATGGATCTAAAGGAACTTCACCACGTACATGGACTCGCCTCGGTACATACCTAGATCGTATTGATTCCACGCCTAAAGACATTATGCCTCATTACTTGAAGGGTACACTGGGCTCTGCTGTTGCAGCACAGTTCCAAGTGTTTTATAATTCTTATGGCAATGGTATCTCTACAAAGGATATCGAGAAAGCCATCCGTACAGCATTTGCCGAGCGTAAGAAGGCAGGTACTGAAATTAACCCAGAGGAAGTAGCAGATAGTTGTATCGCAGAGATGATTAGTGATATGGATGCTGTCCAGCGCCTGGAATTTGCAGAAACTTTCATTAAGAAGTACATCCAAAAAGATACTACTGAGCAAGCACTTCCCATGCTAGTTTACTTGTATGCTCTGCCTATTGAAAATTTGAGTGCAGTACTGAAGTCTCTACAGACTGAAAACGCTGAGCACTACGCTAATCTTGCGATTTTTGATAAGGAAGCTAACAAGAAGAAGTTGTTCTTAAAACTAGTGTCTCACCTTAAGGCATTTAAATGAGTAAAGTAAAAGTGGAAGGATTAGGTGGTATCTGTGCTACAGCTATCACTGATTCTACATATGAAGGTTGGGATACCCGTATTACCTCCTTTGAACTAGAGTTTCATAGGTTTATACTACCGGAGTTTAATACTCATCGGCAGTTCTCCCGTAACGCCGCTAGTTCTAGGGCTATCCCTATTGCTAAAGTAATTGAGCAGGTCCGTAATAGGCCTGCTATGCCTATCCACTGGGGTCAAAACCAAAGTGGTATGAAGGCAAAAAATGAACTTACAGGCTTGAAGTATAAGGCTGCAGGCTTGTTATGGCGAGGAGCTGCTAAGGTAGCTGCTGGTCTGGCAAGTGCTATGAATAAAGTTGGTCTGCATAAGCAGATAGCTAACCGAATTCTTGAGCCTTTCCAGATGATCAAAGTTGTGTGTACGGCTACGGAATTTGATAATTTCTTTTATCTACGTGACCATGAGGATGCACAACCTGAGATTGCTGAGCTTGCGCGGGTAATGAAGGAAGCTAGGGGTAAGTCTACGCCGCAGGTACTTAAAGCTGGTGAATGGCACCTACCTTACGTAACCACAGAGCGTATTGACGGTGAGCTGTTCTACTGTACGTCTACTAATGATGAAGACGGTGAGTATAGGCATCTTAGTCTTGAAGACGCTATTAAGCTTAGTGCTTCTTTGTGTGCACAAGTTAGTTATCGACTAGTAGACGACTCTATTGAGAAAGCTATGAAAATCTATGACATGCTTGTAACCATGAAACCAGTTCATGCCTCTCCGTTTGAGCATCAGGCAACCCCTATGATCAAACCAAAACAACGGCACAGTCACTGGGGAGATGTGGGTACCACACACCTAGATGCAAACAGTAATTTCTGGTCTGGTAACCTTAAAGGCTGGATACAGAATAGACAGCTTATTCCAGGGCATGTCTATAAACCCTAAAGTATGACTTACATTTTCTTAATAAGGACTACTCATAATGAGTAATAACAGAAAAAAGAAAAGAGGAACGCTGGACAACTCTAACCTAGTCTTAAAGGATATCAAACCTAAAACAGGTAACCAAGCTAAGTTTTTTGATAACTATGAATCTGGACTCTCCCAAGTATTACTGGGGTATCCAGGCACAGGTAAAACTTTCTTAGCCTTATATAAAGCCTTCGAAGATATTAATAAGGCAGGGTCTGAGTTTAATAAAGTTGTAATAGTAAGATCAGCCGTACCAAGCCGAGACCTGGGACATTTACCAGGTACTGAGGCAGAAAAGGTTGCAGCTTACGAGCTTCCATATAAGATGATTTGTACAGAACTGTTTGGTAGAGGCGATGCTTATGAAGTACTAAAAAAGCATGGCACTATAGAGTTTATGTCAACTTCATATATGAGAGGTATTACTATTGACCGCGCAGTTATTATTGCAGACGAAATTCAAAACTACACTTCCAGCGAAGCCGACACGGTGTTAACTCGTGGTAGTGATCTTAGTAAAATTATTTTCTGTGGTGACATCCTGCAAAGAGATATCACAAAGTACTCTGAAAAAGATATTGAAAAGTTCTTAAAAATTATTACATCGATGGATGAGGACTTTGATATTATACAATTTGGACTATGGGATATTATCAGGGGCGGGTTGTGCGGAAATTACATACGTAAGAAGTTCCAGTTCTTCCCTAACGGTTTCTAGCTGGACTAGTGTGCTAGTACATGGTACAATGCCTTTTTGATTAAAGGACGCACTATGTACCATTACACATATAAGGTTATACACCCAAACGGAAAGTACTACGTAGGAAGACACTCTGCTAAGAAAGAGGGTGACTCCTACGTGGGTTCTGGAAAGTGGGTAAGAAGCCTAAAAGATAAAACAGTGTTACAGAAAACTGTACTACAGTATTATGCCTCACCAGAGGAGCTTAAAAAAGCAGAAGTAGTCTTAATAGAAAAGCACATTGATGACCCAAATAACATGAACTTCAATAGGAGCTCGTGTGGGTTTAGTAGTGGCAGCCTTAACCCTAATTACTCTGAAGAAGCTAAAAAGCGTAACTCAAAAAGGATGACAGGAAAAAATAACCACATGTATGGCAAGAAGCTTTCTAAAGAGACAAAAGAGAAGATATCCAAAAGCGTTACAGGCGAACTTAATGGGTTTTATGGTAAAACACATTCTGAAGAAACTAAAAAGAAAATGTCTGAACTAGCTAAAGGGAGGGAGTTCTCACAAGAAACAAAAGATTTGTTGAGTGAACAAAGAAAAGGAAGTACCCCTTGGAATAAAGGTGTAAAAGGCTTAGTGGAGCAAACAGATGCTGCTAAAGAAAAAATAGCCAATTCCTGGAAAGAAAGGCCTAAAATTACATGTGAGCACTGTAATAAAGAATTTTACCCTAACACCTATAAACGGTGGCACGGTGACAACTGTAAGAAAAACATTTAATGGTATTGGTTTTAAATTAGGTGGGATGTAGCATTAATAGCATGCATCATATAATGAGTGGGGTCATCACTCCTTGTGACATGTAGTACCGGAATTGCACTTAAAGTAGGTACGAAACTGAATCTAGCTCACTGTCTCAAAAGGTCATACTAGTGGAGGGAGTCGCGTGGAGGTGTGCAGTGATTGAGTTCGTAAGAACCTTGGAACTGACCAAGGCAGATCGTGAGCAGGATTGGTAAAAGTCATACCCTGTCTAACAGTCCCTTTGGCGTAATAGCACACCACCTAATAAAAGTAGAGCAGTTAAAATAACGTAATCCCTCGTAAATCGTTATCTACTTTTCAATAAGCTGCCACGAGGCCTAATTTGAGGAAAATAGTATGAGTAAAGAAGTACAGGATGCACCAGCAGGGTTTAAACGTTTTTGGGCATATTGTAAATTCTGTGGGCAGGACTCGGTAGTAGTAAGCCTAGGGTACTGCCAATCTTGCTTTAAACACCAAAAAACAGGCAAACATAAAATCACAGGAGAATAAAACATGCTTACGGTTATTACTATATTTTTACCTTTTCTGCTTATACTTTTAGTATATACATTAATTAGTGTATACCCAGCAATTATTATACATTGCTTGGAAGATTCAAGACGTCCTTATGATATTAAAGATTTTTTAAAAATGACGTATCTACCATACTTATTTGAATGTCGTCGTAAAGGCTTACCGTACTAGGAGGGATAAAATAATGAAGATATTCAAGTTTGAGTTAAAAGACCTTGTGTACTATATGAAGGAAAATAAAGTACACTCCGCACCGGTACGTGTAAGGATGTACATAGACTGCACAAGCAGCGTACATCTAGCCCTATCAGATGGTGTAGAAGGTGTAAGGTATAAAACTTGTCATGGTATATATACAGAAGAGAACTTATTTCACTCTAAAGAAGAATTGTTAGCAAGCCTATAGGTACTAACATGAGTAATCCTGTACATAAAAACAGAGAGAAGTTTAACAGGCCGGCAACCCATAACGATAAAAAGAAAGAAACCAAGAAGGGATATAAAAAACATGGAAGAAGAAAGCACAATGATGACAATAATCCACTTCCGTGAACTAGGGAGCCACAGGATAGTGTCAGCAGCAGACTTTTACGACCATAAAGACGTAGCTGCAATACTAGCAGCAAATAATATAATGCCAGACGATTCACGTTTTATGTTAGAGTATAAAGCTAAATTTAAACCAGCACCAGGGCTATAAAACGTAAGGGGCAGCAATGAGAATCATATCTAAGTTTAAAGACTACTACGATATTGGCACATCCCTAGGTATTGATAAAACCCAAGTATTTGTAAGAAAAAATAAAATACTGACAGTAGCGCAACTGCCAGAAGAAGTAAAAACCAGGTTATGCAAAAAAGTAAATAATAAATATTGGACTCCTGATTGGTTAAAAGATTGGCGTATAACAGCGTCAGTACGCGCTAAACTAATATTAGTAATAGTAGCAGGTAAGTCATACCCGTGTATAAAGATGTACGCCAGTTTCGACAGTACTACGTACTGCTACAACGAACACGATATAATAACGGCGTTAAAACACTATAAAGCAGAAGAGTTGGTGAACAACCCAAAGGGGTGCCCATACTGGGGACGTAGCCCATATAATAGTATGGTTAAGGCACTAGCCGCTAAATATCCTACAACAACTAATATGCATATATTATTAGATACACCAGTATTTCTGATAGAGGCTAAAGAACGGCGGTGGCAAGAAAGTACACGCTCCTATTCCGAGGAAGAGGTACTAGAAATTAATCCTATACTAAAGGACCTAGAGTTCTATCGGGTATTAGATTCTTATACTGCATATCAAGAAATTAATATGTTTAAATTTGGTGTAATGCCAGATAATAAAGATGTACCTCAGACTATTCCTGATAAGTACATACGTGATGCTAAAGGGTTTGATGACATGAGTTTTAAAAAACGTAAATAACAACACAATAGGGATTACAATGGAAAACTTACAGGCTTGGTTTAAAGATAACAACTTTAACACAGTAAAAGAAGGTGCTGCAAAGCTTACCGAAGAACTAGGGATTAGTGTTAAGGAATACGAAGAGGAAGGCCTGTACGTATTTAATTACTCCCAGTTTGGTTCTCCTAAGACACACCCTGTAGTGTTAGAGTGTCGTGGCTTAATTACCACCAATGACCTTGTACCTGTATGCCGCCCATTTGACCGCTTCTTTAATATTGGGGAAGCACTAGAAATCACACAAAACGTAGACATTAGTAAATCAGACATTTTTGAAAAGGCAGATGGTTCACTAGTTAAGATGTACTGTTATAAAGGGCTTTGGCATGTAGCTACTCGTGGTACTGCCTTTGCCGAATCTGTCAATTACACAGAAGAGACATTTCAAGATTTGATCCTTGAAGCCTTAGGATGTAATAGTATGGATGATTTTAGGGATAGGATGTGTGAGGCACACAGAGATTACACATATGTCCTTGAGTATACATCTCCTAAAAATCGTGTTGTAACACCATACACTACATCAGAACTAGTATTGCTCGGTGTACGGCACAATGCAACAGGTAAAGAATCTAGTGGCTCTACTGATGTAAAGCACCTAGCTGATGATCTTAAAACATACTGCCATTTAAACGTACGGCCAGCTAAAAGCTACACTTTTACCTCTAAAGAGGAGATGATGAAAGCTGTTCAGAGCCTCCCAGGGCTCCAGGAAGGGTTCGTATGTTATGACCAAGGCAAACGTATTAAGGCCAAGTCGGACCTGTATGAGCGGGTCCACAGGCTGCGTGGTGACAACGTCCCTACACCTAAGCGTATCATCGAACTGGTGGTTACAAATGAGGTTGAAGAGTACCTTGCGTACTTTGAGGAGGATCGTAAGATGTTCCAGCCATACATGGATGCGTTTGACGATATGGTAAAGGAAGCACACAACCTATACTGGAAAGTTAAAAGTCTTGAAAGTCAGAAGGACTTTGCTATGGCTGTTAAGGACAAGTGTTATTTCGCATCATTATTCATGGCTCGTAGGAACAACACTAGCTACGCTACAGAGTTCATGAACATGGAAGTGCCTGCAAGGGCCAAAGTACTAGCAACATATATAGGAAACTAACTATGGCTTCCAGCGGCAAGGGTAAAGGCTCTGTTAAAACGGTAGAGTGGTGGAAACACCTAAAGTGGCGTAAGAGAGATCAGAACAGGCTAGTTCGTAGCGACGGCAAAAAACAAATCAACGAAGAGGTTAAAGAAGATGGAAGACGAAACACCGACGAAAAGCCTTAAAGCTATTATCACCATTGGCATTCCTTGCTCTGGTAAGTCTACTTGGGCAGAAGATTTCTGTGAGGAAGAAGACTACGTAGAGATCAATCGTGACAACCTTCGTATGGAGATGTTTGAACTAGGGCACTACGACGACTATAAGTTCTCTAAGGGTAATGAGCAGAAGGTAACAGAAGCTGCTGAGGCTGCCATAACGGTGTGTGTAGCAACTAATCGTAACGTAGTAGTATCTGACACCAACCTAAATAAAGGACGCCGTGAGGCACTAGAGCGGCGACTAGACGCACTAGGTTACGAAGTATCTTATAAAGTATTCGATATTGAATTCTTTGATGCACTAAAACGTAACGACAAACGTTCAGATAAACATATTCCGAGAAGCGCTATGTACTCTATGTACCGCAGCTTCATGACATACAAAGAAGAACAAGGAGAGTGGACTAAACATGTTAATGATAACAATCTTCCATCTGCATATATTGTGGACATTGATGGCACCATCGCCACAAACACAGGCTCTAGGGGCTTTTATGACTGGGACAAAGTAGGATTAGATGGTCCTATCCAAACAACAATTGATGTTGTAAAAACGTTGTTTGATGGTGGGCACTATGTTATCTTACTGACCGGTCGAGACGAGCGTAGCAAACAGGAGACAGAAAAGTGGCTGTACGAGTATGACGTTCCTTATCATGCTATGTACATGCGACCAGAAGGGTCTATGGAAAAAGATCGATACGTTAAGCACAAGCTGTTTATTGATCACGTAGCTAGTAAGCACAGTATCAAAGGTGTATTCGACGATCGACCACAAGTGTGTCTACTATGGCATGACCTAGGTCTACCAGTATTTAAAGTTGGTGACCCAATAATTGAATTTTGATAAGGATTTAGTATGAAAGCTTTAAAATTTTACGCTGAGTGGTGTGGCCCTTGTAAAGAGCTATCACGATGGATGGAAGGCAACGAACTACCATTTGAACTGGAGGCTATTGATATTGATGAAGAAATTGATAAAGCCGAACGGTACGGTATCCGCAGTATTCCAGCCCTGGTAATCTTAAATGATAAGGGAGAAAAAATTAATTCTGCAGTATCATTGCCATCAATTAAAAAGTTAGTGGCGGAGCTATCTAACCACTAGTTTCTCTAAAGAGTTAATGCGGGTATAGCCCAATTGGCAGAGGCAGGGCCCAAAACCCCGTAATTAGTCCAAGTTCGAATCTTGGTACCCGCACCCAACAGCTAAGGAAATGGTATATGCCAGACTCAGAAACACAAGGCCTTTTAAATAAAGACCTTCAACAATTAGCAAGTGCTAAACATTTCCTTAGCAACTTTAACCACTTTAAACAAAAAGCTAAGAACCAATATGAACTAGATGAATTGGTGCAGCAAAAACGTAATTATATGCTATCACTAATCCGTATCGGACTGGAAAATATGCCATGAAATTTAAAAATATTGAAGACCTTACAGCTCAAGAAGTTAATCGCCTAGTTGCTACAAGAATCCTTAAAGAAGAGTGGGATCCAGGTAAAGACTACTCAGGAGACTGGGCCGTTGGTGGACCTGTAGTAGAGAAGTACCTTATCGGATCTGAAGGCAACTCTGCCTGGGTTTGGCATGAAGGTAGAAACTACGGTATGTGTGGTAACTCCCAACTAGATGCTTGTATGAAAGCATTATTATTTTCACGTTACTACTCAGGTTGGGTAGGTGATGGATATAAAGAGGTACAAAATGAAAGTTAATGTAACGTTTGAAATTACCCCTCAGGAGGCTCTAGAGCTGATGCAGGGGACTAGTAGCATGGTTGCCGAGGATATGAAATTACAGGCCGTCAAAGCTATGACAGAAGGCACCAAAGCTGTATATAAAGAAGCAGCAGAAAAAGTTAATATGAATTCCCTATTTCCACCTGCCTGGTGGGGAAACCAGACAGTGTACGGAGATAAGGATAAGTAAACGTTTTATTCTTTAACGTCAAAAGTATTGAACCCTGCAAAATAACATAACCAGTTTGGCCGCTGGGCAACTGTTCATTTCTTTTCTACTCTCGTAGGGTTCAATACTTTTGGTGTTAATATTTAGGGCCTTTAGCATAAAGGTAATGCTCGGAACTCATAATTCTACAGATGCTGATTCGACTTCAGCAGGGCCCACCATTATCTGGTTGTAAAAAGTCTTCTGCTCCTTTATTGTCCTTTGGAGTAGTCCAGTGAAATAGACAGGTCGGCAGCGTGATCACCCAGATTAGGCATCTGTGTTGCGCGACCACCAATTATTTTAATTCTACCGAACTCCTGTTATACGCGTAGCAGGGAAGGAACGCTGCGGCAGTGGTGAGTATCCAGGTTCGACTCCTGGCGGTAGAGCCATTTTTATGGAGAGTTTCCCGAGAGGCCAAAGGGATGGGATTGTAAATCCCACACGAAAGTTTCGGTGGTTCGAATCCACCTCC
>Ga0102814_10002458_pt1 | contig 12499 bp, 10 predicted proteins | sample ColrivemetaGS741_FD_79112 | JGI IMG/M metagenome (GOLD analysis project Ga0102814, IMG submission 79112) | Estuarine microbial communities from the Columbia River estuary - Flood tide ETM metaG S.741 | ecosystem: Environmental > Aquatic > Marine > Intertidal zone > Estuary | place: USA... | reverse complement strand
TTTGAAGTTTAAAAAGATGCTCAATATTTTTTAAATCGCCAGTAATAAGATTGTCCATTCCGATAACGAAATAACCTTCTTTAATAAATCTATCACACAAATGCGAACCTAAAAAACCAGCAGCTCCTGTAATTAATATTCTTTTCATTTAGTTTTTCTGTTTTAGAAAATTTTTAGGTGTATTCAAAAGACAATAAAAAATGATGAAGAACAAAACACCCCGTTGTCTCCATAAAAATGATTCTGTCAAAAATAAGCTTATCATTAATACTGCAAAAGCAATATGGATAAAATTTTTCGATTCAAAAGCATTTTTTGTGTTTATAAATAAAATCACAAGCAGTAACATAAAACCAATTATGCCAAGCTCTGCAAAATTTTGCACATATTGATTGTGAAAGTTAAAAGTTCCATAACCTGGATATAAATTATATTGCTTTTCTTTTTCTAACAATTTATTCAAAGAAGCATTTAAACCAAACCCTTTCCAAAATATTGGTTCTTCTTCCAAAAATTCCGTAAACATTCTAAGTTGATAAACTCGAAACGAGGTGCCAGGGAAAAAATCATTGTGTGTGAATTTTTCATTATTCCAAGCTTCATAAATACTGATATTATTCACTGTAACTTCATTGTTTACTTTAACATTATGTGATAAACTTTTCTCTGTATTACTTGCAAATTCAATTAAAAAACGTTCTTTAATTTTTCCGAAAGATAAAATCCCTGCTAAAATTAACAATAGTAATGTTAAATTTCGCAATCGCAATCGGTTTGCAATTTTTGAATAGAAAAAAACTTGAATTAAGATCAATAAAACAAAGATTAAAATGATGTTTTTAGATGATAATAAAATTACAAAAACAAACAAAAACAGACTAAATAATTGCTCCCATTTAGTTTTAACTTCTTTAATAAAAAAATAAAAAAACGCAATAGCTACATAGACCGAAACGTGAATTGCGTTTAATAATCGTGGCACTAATCCAGAATCGGTATCATTATCGGGTCCATGATAGAAGAATACACTTGTCTCTTTAGTTATCAAAAATCGGATGAAAGCACGAATTAAAAAAAACACAACGTAAGCCAACATTGCGTAACTATAATATTTTAAAATTTTATTCTTTTGCTCTTTAGTAAAAGTAGGAAGTAACATGAAAGCTATTGGAACGAGTAATAAGGAGATCTCTTTTGGAACAGCGCTAAGGGTTCGCTTTAAGTCAATAGACCAAAAATAGGAAATACTCATCCAAGCAAACAATACAATTGGAAACAAATAAATTAAGGATAATGTAATCTTACATTTTCTAATATAAAGAAGTGATGAAACAAAAAAAATACCTAATAAAACATTGTTTAATGCCATAGAAATGGGCAATGTGACCAACAATAATATGAAAGGTATTAAGGCCTTGTTTTGTTTATTTTCTTCTAGAAAACCCTTCCAAACACTGTTTAAAAAGTTGTAAATATTGTTCATTTATCTTTTCCCAATTAAAAGTTGAAGCTATGGAATTGTAGTTATTTGCTACGAATTGCAAGTTATCACTTTTTTTTATTGAATTTAAGATTTTTTTAACTTCATCTGCATTGGAAAAATAATACGCGTTTTCTTTTAAAACTCCTTTATTAAAATCATTGTTATGGGCTGCAATTAAAGCATTTGACGCCATGGCTTCTAATAAAGAAGGATTGGTTCCCCCAACGGTATGCCCGTGAAAATAGAGATTAGAATAATAGCGTAAATTATTCAAGTGGTCTAAATTATAAACCGCTCCTAAAAATCGAATATGAGAAAAGGATTCAAATTTATTCTTTAAGTAACTTCCGTATTTCGTGTTGTGGTTTCCAATTACTAAAATTGGTGTTTTATTCTCAGCCATGGTAACACCTTCTAATACCATATCTAAATTATTTTCAGGCTCAAAACGCGCCATAATCATGTTGAATTTTTCCTTTTCAACTTGATATTCTTTTAAAATTTCTGGATTGGGATTATCAAAATTGTGAGCGCCATAAGCAATATAAGTGCTTTCTTTTTGATACTTTTCTTTGATGTATTTCTGAATCCCGATTGAATCTGCAATTAGAAAATCACTCTTCTTTACCGCTAATCTTTCTGCAATTTGAAGCGCTTTTTGGACTTTTTTAGAATATTTAGTTCGTTTCCATTCCAATCCATCCATATTCGTAATAACAATAGCATTTTTTGGATGCAAGGAAAACCAAACCGAACTACTCGTATAACCTAATTGAAGAATTATATCAAAATCTCTTTTTCTAGCATCTATGATACAGTTTAAATCATATATAAACTGACCAACGGTGCCTATTTTATGCTCTGGATCATAACAATGAACAATATGAACATTATTAAAAACTTTTTCTTGATAAGGATGGTTGTGAGAATTATATACATAAACTTCATGACCTCTACCAGCAGCAAATGTTGCGAAAAATTCTGCAAACTGCTCAAAACCGCCATAATGATTGGGTATGCCACGTGTTCCTAAAATTCCGATTTTCATTTCGATTTTTTTAACAGAGATAAATATAAAACTTTAAACTTGTATGAAAGAATTATACTTTTATTTGGAAATTAATTTATAAGCTTTTATTGTTTCTTCAACTGTTTTTTCCCAAGTGTAATTTTCTAATATTTTCTCTCTTAATTTTGGATTATATGGTGATTCAAATGCTCTATCAATAGCAGCTCTTATGCCAATAACGTCATCAGGTTCACAATAGTAAGCATAATCTTCAAAATAATCTTCAGTATCACCTTTTTTAGTAACTACAATATTACACCCCATTACAGCAGCTTCTAAAGATGACAATCCTGGTGTTTCCATCCAACTTGGCAAAACATGAACTTTTGCAACAGTATACAAATCTTTTAAGTCGGAATGAGGTATTGCTCCAAAGAAATAAACATTATCTCCAGCTTCTTGATGAACCATATCAACAAATTTTTTTTGATTTTGCGATTCTTTACCAACTAATATCAACTTATAATTTGTGTTTTTTACAGCTTTAACTAAATTTAGAGTAGATTTTCTACCTTCGATTCTGGCGACACAAAGTATACAATCTTTAAATTTATCATATTTATTTTTCTTGTTTTCAACCTCCGAAAAAATAGCTTTATCAACTGCATTTGGAATTGCTACATAATTAAAATTTTTTAGATTGAATTCTGATTGTACCCTTTTCATTTCTGAATCAGAATTGGGAAGAAAAACATCAACATTATCAACAATTTCTTTCATTAAACCATAATATCCTTTGTAAACCATCTTTACAACTCCTTTATGAAACCTTTTTTCAAAGAAATGTTTAATAATTATTTTTATATATCCAATCTGATATGGGGTTAGAAAATTCGCTAATTTTTGAAACAGTCCGCCTCTAGCCTTTCTTTCAAACTCAGTGTATAAACCATAAATTGTAGAAAGTGCTATTTTTTTATTTTGTTTTCTAGCATTTAGCATTTGAAGATAAATATCCTGTGGTTCCATTAAATTAAAAAGATGGACCATATCGTAATTAGATAAATCAGGATTAAATTCTAATGAAATATCAACTGAATATCCTAATTTTTCGAGATATTCTTTTGTTTTTTCTATTTGGATTAAGTCACCTCCAGGAGCGCTATAAAGATTCGTTCTTGTTTGAAATAAGACTTTCATTTAATAATGATTAAAGCTTTACAAATATAGATATTATTATTAGTTTTACGTTTTTAAATCATCATCTTAATGAAGAAAATTCTATTCCTTTTTGGTACACGTCCAGAGGCAATTAAAATGGCACCTTTAGTTAAAACTTTCTGTTTGGATTCTAATTTCACAGTTAAGGTTGGGGTGACGGCTCAGCACAGAGAAATGCTAGATCAAGTATTGGATTTTTTTAAAATTGATGTAGATTATGATTTAAACATTATGAAGCCTAATCAAAGCTTACATGAATTAACTTCGAGTTTAATTTTAAAAATTACCGAAGATATTTTAAACATAGAAAATTTTGATTATGTATTTGTACAAGGAGATACAACTACAGTATTAGCGGGCGCTTTGGCTTCATTTTACAAAAAAATTAAAGTTATTCATATAGAAGCTGGACTTCGAAGTCATGATATCTATTCCCCTTTCCCTGAAGAAATGAATAGAATTTTAACTTCTAAAATTGCACATATACACTTTTGTCCTACACAAACAGCTGCTGATAACTTAGATAGAGAAAATCTTAAAAATAATGTTTTTGTAGTAGGAAACACTGTGATTGATGCATTATTATTAGGACTAGATGAAATTAAAAATTCATCTGAAAGTAATTTAATTAATAAATATTCAAACATTGATTTCAACAAGAAAATTATACTTGTAACTTGTCATAGACGAGAAAATTTTGGAAAACCATTTGAAGAAATTTGTGATGCTTTACTTGAAATTTCAGATTCGTTTAAAGAAACAATTCAAATTGTTTATCCTGTTCATTTGAATCCAAATATTATGAAAATTGCTCACGAAAAGTTAATTAGAGACAACATTAAATTAATTTCTCCATTAGATTATCCTGATTTGATTTGGATGATGAATCATTCTAATCTTATTTTAACCGATTCTGGTGGAATTCAAGAAGAAGCTCCTAGTTTAGGAAAACCTGTTTTAGTTTTAAGAGAAATAACGGAAAGAATGGAAGGTGTTGAAGCAGGAACGGCAATTCTTGTGGGCTCAAATAAAGAGAAAATAGTAGCAGAAACTTCGATGCTTTTAACGGATGATTCCTATTATTCGAAAATATCTAAAGCCAGTAACCCTTATGGTGATGGAACTACAAGCGAAAAAATAAAAGAAATCATTTTATCAAATGACCGCTATTAATCTTTATCAAATATTCTCTCATCGCTAAAATAAACCCTATAATTATAGATTTATTGTCCAGCTTAAAATAAACGCCCATAAAAACCCAGGTTGATAATACCAAAAAGACACTAGTTCCCATTAGTAACATATTCAACTGGTTAATTAATGGATTTTTGTCTCTTTTTTGCGTATAAAGTAAGTATAAAAAAGCCAGTAACAATAGTAAGCCAAATAATCCTGATTTCATAAAAATAGTCATAAAACCATTATGAGCTATAGAAATGTATTGAATTATTGAGCCATCTGTTGTTTTTATTTTTTGCCCAATATTTAAAGTAGAACCTATTCCTTTTCCAAAAAAAACAGCTCTGAATCCATCTGCCGTTACTTGTTTTACAGTGATTATATTTTCAAAGGATCTGTAATTATCATTGAAGTCTTTCCAGTCATTTTTGTTTATTTTTGTTTTAAATGCTTCTTCTGGGGCTATTTTTATTTTATAAAAAAGAGCCTCAATACCTTTTCCGTTTCTTTTTGGGTTTGCGTAATAAATTGCTCCATAACTAAGTAAAACACCAATAGATACTATACCAAGAACTTGTAACGATTTTTTTGTAAGCACAAAGTATCCCTTTATGCCAAGTACTAAAATAGCTAATTGTAAAAAATTAGTTCTTGCCAAATACATAAAGATTGAAAAACCAATCACAAACAAAAAAATTGTTTTCCTTTTTTTATCTATCTCAATATTAAATTTATCACTAAACAAAAGTACAACAAACACATATACTTCATAATCACTAAAAAAACCCGCTTCAGCTCTTATTAAATTCATATCAACACTATGAAACTTTAAAAAAGCAAACAATATTAATAATATGTGAATGGTGGACAAAACTAAACCAGCATTTATAAAAACATCAAAACTCTTGCTTTTAAATTTATCAAATATTTGATAGCCTACTAATAATCCTAAAATAGGTTTTAACAGATAGGTAAAATCTTTAACGATCGAAAAAGTTTGATATTTATAGAATAAACTTGATATAGAAGCAATAAGAAGAATTCCTGAAAACAACAGAATAAAATTAAATATAGTTATAGAATATTTCTTCTTAATAGTTAATAAAACTGTTGTTAACCAAATTAAGAATGTTATCTCATAATTTGGGAAAAATGAAGAAACTATACAAAGTATATATAAAAAACTATAAAGGTTAATTTTCATTGTTTGTCATTTTTTTAAAGGTACCTTGATAATAAAAATAAACAAATAATATTTCCGATAAAAAAATGGAAGCTATGATTCCAAGTAAATTGTAAAAATAAGAAAATAATAAAATTGTTGTCAAATTAATAATTGTTACAAAAAGTGTAATCTTAAAATATAATTTGTTGTTATGCAAACCAAACATTAATTGTTCAAATGAGAGGGAAAACACCATGGAAATAGGTACAATTAATGCCAATTGAAATAAAACCTGTAAGTCTTTTATTAAATTGTTTTCAACCCTAAAAAAGACTAAAACTTTATCGCTTAGAAAAAACAAAAGTAAAGATGAAATTAAAACGCCAGAAAATAAAATTAGCACATACTTTTTCCAATATTGTAAAGCGTTATTTTTATCCTCATTTAACCTAAAACACAATTGTGGATAAAAGAACTTTAAAAAAACTTGTGATAACGTTCTGTAAAGCGAAATAATTTGGTCTAAAATCTTGTATTGACCCGCCAAATTATAACCAAATAAATACCCAACAAGAAACAATGGAGATAGTTGTCTTACAGATAAAAATAGTTGGGAGATACAAAGTGAAAAATCATTTCGCAACGTTTGAAAGATAAGTTCAAAATGAGGTTTAAAAAAATGAAACTTATTTTTTTTAAAAACATATATTAAGCCCAATATGTTTAAAGTTAAAGAAGAGATTCCCAAAAGGAAATTAACATATACATAATGGTTAGATTCTGTTATAAAAACAAAGATTAATACTACATAAAGTGCTTTTGAACAAGCATTTAAAATACTTGAAGTATAAAAATCTTCTATTCCTTGTAAAAACCAAATTGGATTAAAAACTTGAGCGAAAACTATAGTAAGTGAAAATAGAAATAAAAGGATTTCATTATAAAAATAAGGCAAAAAAAAGATAGACGAAAGGCCTATGATTGCTGAAACAAAGAATAGAATAAATTTAGTGTAAAGGGTTGTAACTAATTCGTATTGAAGCTTCTTTGGGCTATTTCTAGATTCAGAAATTCTCTTAATTCCTTTTATATCAAACCCATAATCAATTATTAAAATTAAAAATAAAGTAAAAGCAAAAGCAATTCCAATTTTACCAAAACCATCTAAATTACACACATAAATTAAATAAGGCGCTATCACAAGTGGTGCTATTAAATTAAAGGCCTGACCTATTCCATAGACAAGAAACTTATTACTAATTTTACCAAAAATGCTTTTAATTTGCATTATTTAAAACATTAAATCCAAAAATGAATCATTACGGGTTTTGGCTCTTTTCCATGAATGCCTTTTACAAAATAATTATATTCTGGGACAAAACTTTTAATTAAAGCTATAATTTCATCCGGATTATTCTTTTTATGATAGGTGGTAATAGCAATCTTTGGTTTATTTTTTGAAATTGTTCCTTTAGCGCCTTGAAGCATTTCATATTCAAAACCTTCAATATCTGCTTTTAAATAGGTTATTTTATTATCACCAATTAAACTATCAACAGTCACTACATCTATACTTCTGTTGTTTTCGCCGGTGTTTGAAATTTGTCCATCCAATGAATCCTCATTAAAGAATACCTTATCTTTTTTAGCGCCAACCGCAAGGTTATAAATAGTTGTTTTTTCTTTATCTTGTTCAAATGTTTTAGCAAGTGAATTAAAAAAATATTGACTTGGTTCTACCATATAAATATGAGAACATTTGTCTAACACTACCAAAGGAAACAATCCTTCTGCAGTACCAATGTCCAACAAAATTTCTCCTTTTTCAACTGGAGTTTTTTCATATTGGTAATAATGCCAATCATTAGTGTCAAAAGTTTCTGCTGTAACTTGAAAAATTCCTGATACAGCGAATTTTTTTGGCCAATATAATTCTCTATTTAAATTTAAGAAAGTTACTTTATTGTACTCATCTGATGAGTCAATTTTTTTAATAAACTTTTTTGCAATTACATCAACTTTAGGTTTTATTAAAAACTTTAATAATTCAAAAAAATTAATGTTGTTTTTATTTAAAAATAACCAATAAAATAATATTCTAACTCTTCTCATTATGCTTGCAAATTAAAGACAATTAAGACTCGTCTTTTATAAAATCAAAAGTAACTAAAAAATAAATACCTCATTGAATAATGAGGTATTTATTTAATAATAGATTATTTTTTTTAATAATAAATCTTCTTTAATTCTCTTTTAAGAGTTTCTCCAGAAAAAAACAAAGGATCATATATACCTTCTTGTGATTTATTTTGTTTTATTAATCCAGAATTTTTATCAATAATTGAAATACAATTATTAGGAATGAAAAAATCGAAAAACATTGGTCCAGAAGCATCAATCGATTTTCCAAGATACTCAACTTTCAAACCGCTAATTTTAATATTCTCTTGTTCTTGATTCGTTCCAAAGTCTATTCTTAAATAATTAGGATAAACATCAGCAGGCAACAAAAATACTATTTCTTGTTCTTGATCACTACCTTTAATATCATTAGCCCAAACACTATTTTCTCCTTTATATTCTGATTCTTTTTCTTCTTCACTAAAATAAACCTGAAATTTGTCGTCTTTTTTTACAGTTGCAAATAATTTAACTTTAATTTGATTATCTGTGTTTACTTTGGTATCAACTGTTTTTAAATCATCTATTGATTTTTCATCTTTACACCCTACAAATACTGAGGTTAATAAAACAATTAAGATTATGAATTTAGTTTTCATTTTTATTAAATTTTTTGACAAAAATAATGTTTTTTTATTCATAAATATACTTTTACTTTTTTTTTTACTTTCTTTTAAAATCTCCTCTTGAAAAATATTTTTCCACAAAACAATACATTAAAATAAAGAAATATCGACTTCCCATTTCTTTAATTTTTAACTTTGAAACACCATATTTTCTATTAGTCCATGAATTTGGAACTACCGTATAAGAATAACCTCTAATAATTGCTTTTAATGGCAATTCAATGGTTAAATTAAAATGTGGAGAAAGTATTGGTTTAACACCTTCTATTACTTCTCTTTTATATAATTTAAATGCATTTGTGGTATCATTATATTTTATTTGCATTACTATTCTTATAATAAAATTTGCAATTCGATTAATGATTTTTTTTAGCCAAGGATAATCAATAACCTTACCCCCTTTGATAAATCGACTGCCAAAGACACAATCATAATTTCCTTCAACCATTGTTGTATAATAACGAATTAAATCATACGGTGAATCAGATAAATCCGCCATCATAACTGCCACACAATCACCTGAAAAACGTTCTAATCCATAACGAACTGCATAACCAAATCCGTTAGGTCCTAAATTAGTTTCGTATTTTACAGCAGAATATTTTTGAGTCAATTTTTCTAAAACCTGAAGTGTGTTATCTTTTGAATTATCATTAACAATAAAAATTTCATGCTCAATGTTTACTTTTGAAAAAGCCTCTTCAATTAAATCAATAGTTTCAGTTATTGATTCCTCTTCGTTATAAGCTGGTATTACAATACTTAACTTCATTATTTTTTTTTGTAGTCGCCTCATAAATTTGAGTCAAAATATCATTAATATCATATTTCCAAGTCCAATCAGGATAATGTTTTTTAAATTTTGAAACATCACTAATCCACCAAATATGATCCCCTATTCTATTTGTTTCAGAATATTCATAATTCATTGGTTTACCTGTTATTTTTTCACACATTTCTATAGCTTCTGCCATGGAACAATTAGAATGTCTTCCACCCCCAGCATTATAAACTTCTCCTTGATGAGGATTTTGATAATAATGCCAAAACATATTAACTAAATCCCAACTATGTATATTATCACGCACTTGTTTCCCTTGATATCCAAAAACAGTATATTTATCTCCAGTTATTGCACACTTCATTAAATAAGACAAAAATCCATGTAATTTTGTTCCGGAGTGATTTGGTCCTGTTAAACAACCACCTCTAAAAACCCCTGTATTCATTCCAAAATACTTTCCATACTCTTGAACTAAAACATCCGCGGCTACTTTTGAAGCTCCAAATAAAGAATGCTTGGTTTGATCAATACTCATATTTTCATCAATTCCATCATTATAATATGGGTGTGATTTATCAATTTCCCAACGCTTATCTAATTCTATTAATGGTAAACAATTTGGTGTATCGCCATAAACTTTATTCGTTGAAGTAAATATGAATACTGCTTTTTCACAATGCAACCTTGTCATTTCCAATAAATTTAAAGTTCCATTTGCATTTACAGTAAAATCAGTAATGGGCTCATTTGCAGCCCAATCATGACTAGGCTGTGCAGCAGTATGAACTACTAATTTAATAGCTGACTTATATTTTGAAAATATGACATCTAATTCATCAAGATTTCGAATGTCAGCATTATGATGCTCAAAATTTGGGATTGAATCTATTAGTTTTTTTGTGTTCCATTCCGTAGATGCATCCTCACCAAAAAAACGGGCACGCATATTATTATCAATTCCTATAACCTTGTCAAATTTTTCTGCAAAAAATGTTACAGATTCACTTCCTATTAAACCAGAAGACCCCGTTACTAAACAAATATTCATCGTTTTATTATTTTATATTCTGTTATTCTCAATTTATCTTTTAAAAAATTTCCCTCTTTTGATTTTAATTGATAATGTGAAATTTCTTCAACTTTATCTGGTTCTGAAAAATAATTTTTGAAATCTTTTATATCTTTTATATGTACTTTAGAAAAAACACCTGCCTTCAATAAATTATCAGATGTTTTATATGAAAAATTTCCTCCTTTTTTTAATTGAATAACCAATTCAATATCTAAGCCATGTTTAAAGGTAGAAAAAACAGTACCTAAAATGTTCTTATAAGTTTCTATTTTATACAGAACATCTTCTTTAGGAATCAAGTCAGAACCTAACAATATTGCGTATTCATCAATTTTTTCAAATTCAATTTTTTTCTGAATAGAATTCTTTTTTAACAACAATATTTCTCTATTGTCTATTATACCTACACTTTCTATGGAATAATTTTCTTTAAGTACTATGTAAACCAAAGACTCGTCAAATAATGGATAACGATTATCAATAGATTGGTATTCAAAAATAACATATTCTGGTGCATTTTCCGAATTGTAAAAATTAAAATTCAATTCTTGCAATTTATCCGTATAAGTAGTATAACTCTGAAAAACTGGCCTTGGATAATAATTTAAATTATTTTCAATTAACATTTGTATATTCCAAGGGAAAACATCAACCGAATGATTTCCAATTTTTCTAATAAATTCTTCGGGTAACTTTGAATACCCTTCAGAAATAAATAAGCCAGAAGTATTCGTTTTATTTAAAAAACCATTCACATATTCCTTTTTGTTTAATTTGTTATTAAAATCTATAACATTTATTTTATTGTCATTCAGAAATTTTATATCAACAAAAAGCATGCATAAAATCAATATAATAACATAATTTATTTTTGTACAGTTTTGAAAATCAGGAATTGTAAATATTAATAAAGGAAAATAAACAAAAAACTCATTTATATGTCCAATATCTGCTCTTACAAATGCTTGTTTGTAAAGAATAAAGAAAAATAATAAATACATCATTGCATAACCAAACTTTTCAATTTTTCTTAATTTTTTATCATGTAAGGCAAAAATAATAGATATAATAAATAGTGAAATTAATATTATTATCTTTCCAATACTTCCTTTTATTTGGTTATCTAAATACATAATTCCATTGTATCCTTTAATTATCTCTAAAGAATTAATAATATAATTAGATAAAGATACATTGAGAAAATTACATAGAATTAAAATTATGATAATGGGTGTAGTAAAGTAAAAAAAGAAATATTTATAATTAATTTCTTTTTTAAAAAATTTATAGATTATGAGAGTAAAAAAAATAGGTAATGAAATTAAACCTGTGTTTAATTTTATAAAAAAAATTAATACAGAATTTGATATCAAAAACAAATAAGAAATAACATCATTCGTTTCAAAAACCTGTCTAATCCAAAATTGAAAAAAAAACAAAAGTACTATTGATGTTGCTACTCCTGTCCAACTAGGTAAAATTAATAAGATTATTATTGCAATGGTTACTGTTAAAATATAATTTTTAGAGTTTTTTAATGAAATAAATAAAATAAAGAACCAATTAAGAAATAAAAATAAATCGAAAAATAAGAATAAATATTTATTTTCGTTCCAACCTACCTTTGTAACCAATTGTGCTAGTGGTCCATATGTGAAAACAACATCTTCTCCCCATGTTAAATTTAATGATTTAACATAATTTAGATTAATAAACCATGACGGATCTAATGATGTCCATGATTGATCTGAAGGTTGTAAAGGAAAAATATTACTTTCA
>Ga0102814_10002451_pt1 | contig 12531 bp, 30 predicted proteins | sample ColrivemetaGS741_FD_79112 | JGI IMG/M metagenome (GOLD analysis project Ga0102814, IMG submission 79112) | Estuarine microbial communities from the Columbia River estuary - Flood tide ETM metaG S.741 | ecosystem: Environmental > Aquatic > Marine > Intertidal zone > Estuary | place: USA... | reverse complement strand
TATTTGTTATACATGTTATGATAAGTATTATTCAATTGAGGCTATTAGAGATAATAAACTAAACAATTTACTTAAACCTAAACCTTGGTATAAAAAATTGTATAAAATATTGGGTTGATTACAACTCACCTTAGTAAGATAAGGAACATCAAACATGATTCTTACCACTCTGTTTGTTTCGCATTTACACCGAGCGAGTTCCTCTTCACTAGTGAAGATTATGAACAAATCGGTGTTTTTTATTTTAATATGATTGTATTTAATACTATAAAGAAAGCTGAACATTACGTTAAATACTGTAATAAGAATACAGATTATTATAATGTTGGGTATGATTGGTCTGAATCATCAACTTATATAGATGGTGATAAGGTTCTAAGAAGGAATGCTGGTGATGGATGTGGTTGTGGATGTGATTATCACTTATATGATTATACCCAAATAATTGGTCGTATAAAAGATAAAAGAACACAATCATTAAAGTTGATACTAGATTAATCTAGTGTAACCGTGATTTGTATTTTATAGTAAAAGTGTTAAAATAAAAAGAAGAATAAATAAATTCTTTAATTGGATGGGTAATAAAAGTAAATATAATTTCCCAGAAATAACAGATAAGATGGATATCTTACAATTTGAAGTCTCTCATAAAATTTCAGATTTAAATCACTAACATATTCCTTTTTTATTATCTTTGTAATTAATGAATAGTTACGATATGATAGAAACATGGGGAGAAGGTAATAACACAATACTCGATCACGAAGATAGAGGAACAAGAGGATATTTGAAAAGGACTGGTTGGTCACAGATTGGTTCAGGATATAAACAATTTAACACTAAAGGTAGTTTTTGGGGTTCTTTTTTCAAAGAACGTTTATTCATGATTACATTCCAAAAAGAAAAAAATCAAATTATTTTAACTTATAAAGACCAAGATAGACTTGGTCAAGAATATAAATATAAAGTTATTATGAATGGTTTAGAAAGTGATTGGGTAGATATGAAAGACTTCAATGATAATTTCACACAACTAAGAAGAGATACCATTTTAGAAGATTTATTTTGTAAATGAAAAGAAGTATAGTTAAAAACGAATATAACACTTATACAAAACTAAGTGATTCACATAGATACTCAAATGAAATAGGTGAGATATCTTTACTTTACCCATGCTTCGCTACTCAGAATCTATTTGAAATCTATTGTATAGAGGGTGAGTTATTCTATGATATCGAAAGATATTCAACCTTAGAAGAAGCTGAAGATAGAATAAAAGAATTATTAGACGCTGTTAGGTTAGATAGGGATGATAAAATTAATGATATACTAAAGTAATGTTAGAAAGGTTAAAGGGTTACCATGATCACTTATATGCTAATGCTCAAATGTTGGGTGTGAGTATATTTAAATGGGAAGATGTTTATGATAAGTGTATCCACATAGTTTCATTAATTAATGATAGAGAATTGGAAGATTTACTTGATGTCCAAATTGAAGCTAATATCGAAATTGAATTGAAATGTATTTATAGAGAATTAAATATAGCTTCTAAAAAAGCTGGTAGTCTTATCTCAAAACTACTTGGATCATCATATAAAATGAGTTCTTTAATGACTTATGAACAATGGTGGAGAAATAAACAACTAAATAAGATTGTTTAACTAAACAAATGGTATCACTTGTTATATATACGTCAACCGAGTTAAATCGGATAAAAAATTATATAAATTGAATGAAAAGAATTTTATTCTTATTTGTATCAATGGCTTTACTAACAGCTTGTTCTTCTAACGAAGAGGAAGTGGTGGTAACTGAATCAGAGGTGGTTGTGGAGACTGTATCTGATTCTGTTTCTACCTCGGTTGAAGTTGATACAGTGGTTTCGGATACATTGTAATCGAAACAAAAAAAGGGGGAAGATTAAATCTTCCCCCTTTTTTATTTTAAATATTTTTCATATCTTTACATATAACAGAAAATAGAATAATGGGAGCAAGATCATATAATAACGAGGATAGAAGATTGGTTTATAGAATTGATGTGGATACTTCATTCTTTGATGGTTTATATACTGAAAGATCGAGAGGGAATAATAATTATAATCCACTATACATAAAAAATAGTATGGAAATTAAAGAATTTGAAATAACTATATTATAGTTTGTTTTTTAAAAATTATTACTATATTAGCATATTATTTAACCAAATCTAAAAAAAATGAATAAAATTTTACTACTACTTATGTTGATGATATCAACAGTTGCGACCGCACAGTATAAGGATGATATGACATTGGCTTCGAACCAAACAGTCGATCTACACTTAGACTATCAAACAAAAACCACATCATCACCAACACCATATGGGTATGAGTCATCTAGGATGTCGGTAGGATTGGGTATGTTTCTAGGAGGAGCAACATTTATTGTGGCTGGTATGTTAACACCATCAACTTATGTAGGTGGATCAACAACACAGAAAAAGCCTTTTATACAACAACCTAAAGCTTTACCGATATTATCAGGAGCGTTAGTCATGACAATTGGTGGTGTTATAAGTATAGGTAGATAACTATCTTAACATCCAATCACCACTCTTTATTCCTGTGAATTTTGATATGTCGTGTTTATATTCATATATCCAACATTCAACGCCATTTTCGGTTGTTATTTTGGTTCTTATGTATTCATCACCTTCGTATTCATCCAATTCAGTAAATACTGATGGATCAATTAAGTAAATATCACCATGAGTTTTAAATCCTTTTGTTCTAACAAAACCAGGATAAAACTCATTTACAAAGTATATTTTACCCTCAATTGTAGATCGACCACAGAAAGTACCCTTTAATAAAGAATTACCAGAATCCCTGAATAAACCATAAACAAATAAAAACTCACTATTCATATACTATATATTAAAACCTTTAATCAAAATGATATTAAAGACTTTTATACTAAACTTTGTAACACCTAATACTTTAATTAGATTGTGGTACCCATCAACTAACGGAAATTATACACCAGCTGATAAACTAGAAATGAGTTGGCGGTTAATGAAAGATATAAACTATTCAGAATTGGAAGTTATCGGAGTAACTGATATATTTGTTAATGATGGATACTCAGAAGCTGTCAATATTGTAGTTGAAAGGATGACTATTGATAAAGCAAGAGAAATTAAATTAAATTCCTTAATGGGTGATGGTAGAATTTAAAGTAGGTGATTATGTCACATATGATGATAGAAACTACCCAAAAAACTACAATATAAAAAGAAGAAGAATTGATACTTATACCGGTGTTATCACCAAATTAAATTACGGTGATATATTACATAATGGATCATATATCAATTTTCTAACCATTATAAATCAATTTAATGAAGAGTTTATAGATTATGTATATTGCTTTAAATTGGATGATTCTAAAATGAGAGAAATTAAATTAAATTCTTTACTAAATGAATAATATTTACTATATTTGTATAAACTAAAATAAAAAATATGATTACTAAAATACTTAAAACCTTGAGTGATGGTGAATTAATGGCAATTGCTGAACAATTATCTAATCCCGATTGTGATGAGCAATTACTTTACCGCCAAATTACCTCAAAAGGTAATGAAGGTGAAACTGTGAATGAAATGATTGATGAAATGGTATCTGATAATTTCAGAGGTACTTTACCAAGATTAATCGCTGTGGAATTATCCGTAAGATTAAAGAATGAAATTATGTCAAGAGTTCCTTCTATCTAAGATTCAAACTTTAATAATTCCCATTTAATAATACTAAATGGGAATTATATTCCTATACTCTCCAATACTTTTTACGATAACTTCTACGTTCATAAGCAGTTACTGCGCAATTCTACTTGATAAGAGAAAGAATGGTGAATGGGGTGGTGTCTAGAATAGATTGGAGATAATTAAAATATATTATATGTTAACAGATAAGTGTAAGGAGGATTTTGAGAAATGGTACGACTCAAATGAAGCTAATGAAAGCGCAAATAGTACTTTACTATCAGAGTTTAATTACTTACCATTATCAATGAGATATGGTGTTTATGTAGATTTCTTTGATAGTGTTGGTATAATCATACAAATGGATTACGGTGAGGAAAGATTTGATGATAGCGGAGAACACTTTTTTGAATCAGCTATAAACGATACTAATAATAAAAATGTTGGTAGAAGAACTGGTAAATATTGGGCTAGTGGTGTAGTAACACATCGAAGTGAGGCCAGAATTAAATCAATAACACAAGCAAATGAAATCTACAATGTCACAAAATAATGATAACCAAGGACAAGGAGGATGTCTTATCTTAGTAATAATTTTTATTTTACTAATTTGTTGTTTATAAATAAAAAATATCTATCTTTGTACATCTAATGTATTAACAGCTAAAAAGGGGTGGCTGTATAAAAAAAATCACTTATACTTTATTAATTAATTATTTACAAATTTATGTCAGACACAATTTTTTTATCACTTGTTTATGGAGTACCAGCCTTGTTGGTTCTGTTGATAGCATTTAAGATTTTATCATTACGTAGGATCGTACCTACGAATGTAGTACACATTGTCCAAAGGGGCAAACAAACAGTTTCCTATGGAGTAGGGAAATCATCAAACGTTTATTACCAATTTCCAAAATGGGTACCTATTATCGGAGTAGATGTTAGGGTATTACCAGTATCGAACTTTGATATTGACTTATCTGAATACTCCGCATATGACAAAGACAGAGTTCCATTTGTCGTTGATGTCAAAGCATTTTTCCACATTTCAGACACAAACATCGCTGCTGCTAAAGTAGAATCGTATGATGAGTTGAAGAAACAACTTGAGAATGTAGTACAAGGTGCTGTTCGTTCAATCCTAGCTAAATCTAAATTAGAAGAAATCATGGAAGAACGTTCTATCTTTGGTTTACAATTTACTGAAGCAGTTAACGCTGACTTATCCAATTGGGGTGTGGCATCAATTAAAAACATCGAGTTAATGGATGTTAGAGATGCTTCAGGATCTAAAGTAATTCACCAAATTATGGCGAAGCGTATGTCAGCTATTGATATGGAGTCTCGTACAGAAGTAGCATTGAACAACCGTAAGGCTGAACAAGCAGAACTTGAAGCAGAGAAGAACATCGCTGTTACTCGTTCTGAAACTCAGAAAGCTGCTGGTGAAGCACAAGCCGACTCTGAAAGAGCTATCGCTATCGCAAGAGCTAACTCTATGAAAGCATCAGGTATCGCTGAACAAAACTCTATCTCTGATATCGCACAAGCTGAGAGAGCTACCAAAGAACAACAAATGGAAGTTATCAAAGTGGCTCAGATTAAACAAGCTGAGATTGATAAAGAAAGAGAAATCATTGAGGCTGAGAAACGTAAAAGAACTTTGGCTATTAACGCAGAAGCAGAGAAATTCAAAGTTGAGACTGATGCTGAAGCACACTTAATGGCTAAACACAAAGAGGCTGAGGGTATCGCTAGTATTGGTGAGGCTGAGGCGAAAGTAATCGCTGCTAAGGGTAAATCTGAAGCAGAAGCTGAGAAAGCTGGTCAGTTAGCATCCGTTGCGGCTCAAACAGAATTGGCGAGAGAGATTGGTGAAAACCAACCTTACCAAGATTATCTTATCCGTGTTAAGACAGTTGATAAGGAACAAATTGTTGAGGTGGCTCAAGCTGAGTCTATGGCTAAGGCACTTGCATCAGCTGACTTGAAGATTCTTGCTAATAGTGGTGATGTTCAATCTGGGATGAATAAGTTCACTGATATCTTATCTTCTAAAGGTGGTTCACAAATCAATGGTTTGATTGAGTCATTCAAACAAACCGAAGAAGGTAAAGCTCTTTTAGGTTTATTGACAAACTTGAACCCATCAGCTAACTCTGATAAAAAATCAGATAATTAATAATAGATAATATAGGTGGTGGGTGAAAACTCACCACCTTTTTAATTTTAAATGAAAATGAAAATAGAACTAACAACAGAAGAAGTAGAATTATTAAAAGAATTATTATCTTTGGATATGGATAATATTGGATTCGATGAAGATGAGCAAGATACACTTGATGATATACTTGGTAAATTAAATAAATAGTAGATGATAAAAAATATAATCTTTTACTCTTGGCACATAATGTGGTATCTAGTTTATTTAATTAGTAAACCTTTTAAGTAATTTATCGTATTGTGATTTCCATCCTGATACTTCTAATAGATGGATTCCTTTCTTTGTTGGTGTATAAAAATCTATCCCAACCAGCAGATGTGTATTGATTATTTAATAACCGAACTCCTAAAGAAATATCAGCAAATTTACCTATTATCTCAGATACCATATAGTGTTTAATTCTTTCCAAAGTTTCCAATACCAAGCTAAATTTAAAATCAACAAAATCTCGTGGAGTTATAATTATTGTTCTTCCATCATCCTCTACCCTTCTCTCTTCTAAAGGCTCTATCAAAATAGATATCTTATCTTTCCCCTTTATATATGAAATATCGATTTGGAAACCATCATCAATCAATTCTTGTGATATATCCTCAATATATTGCTTTATAGAATCATAATCATCACTTGAAATTTTAGACTCATTAAATAATTTTATATACTTCATATATTATATATTAAATAAATTTCATATATTTGTCAAATGAATTATTGGGTTAACTCAAATACCGGTGACTATATAACCGAAAATAACGGTCAGTATAAACTACATCTTTTAAGTAGATACTATGGTCGAGAATTCTCACCAAGTGAGACAATTATAATCACAAAACTACAATTTAATAATGTTAAAGGATTTGTTCCTATAAAACAAAAGAAATTATTTAGTAGATTAAATAGTCCATATCTTTATTATGGACCTACTTTACCTGACGGTAGTAAAGGATATCCAGAAAGATATCAATTACCAACTCAATCTGAAATGAGAGCCGAAATATTAAAGAAGATAGGTATCTAACTATTGTGTTTTAGATATATTCTTATCAGGGTAAAAAGTCTTAACTTTTTTCGGGAATTCATCATTTAATATTCTACCACTATAAGAATCACCCGCTAACTTATACTCTTTACTAAAATAAAAAACATAAGATATCTCTTCTTCACTTAAATCATCATCCTCGTCAAAATTATAACCCCATTCGGTTATATCTTCTTCATGGTCAAACTTACCAGATACAACTGTAAATGTCCTATATTCTTTTGGTGATGTCATTGATGTTAAACACTCAACGCTCCAATATAATGACCAACCATCATCAATATGTTCTAGAGATAAATGTTTAACATCAGATAGGAATTTCCAATCAATGGACTTATTATCTTCAAAAGACTCATTATATCTTTTTAGATATCTCATTTATCTAGTGGTGTATATTTAAAATACTTTACTACAAACTCTGTTTCAGGCATACTAGTATTGAGATATTCATCTTGTACTGAGTTATTCAATATGATATTCATTGTTTTATTCTCAAACTGAACCAAAACTGCCTTATCAGTGATACGTCTAACTCTACGTTTACCATAATAGATTGATATCTCATCCGGTGTCCAAACCAATTTATACTTGATGAATTTTTTATCAGGACTTTTAAATCCTAACCAATGTCCTTTAGCGCCAAGTTGGTATCTAGGATCTTCTTTAGTACCACCTGGTCTAGCACCTTTCACTTTATCTCTTAAATGTATATTAGTATTAACTCTCCAAAACTTACCGATAAGAAACTCCCAAGTCCACCTGAAATAACTACTTCTCTTATTAGAATAAGATTCAAACATATCAATTTCCGGTGGATAAGATTCAAAAGCCCAACACCAAAAAGCCGGCCAAGTATAAGGACCTTTCGGCATCTTAGCTTCTACTTCAAATGTTCCATGACCAAACTGTGTTGTACAAGATATCAAACCAAACCCTACTTTAGATTCTATATCTTCACCATCTATATTAAATGTATTTGAATTTGGGCGAGCATATAATCTTAATGTCCCATCATCATCAATTTTAATAGCAGAAGGATCATTCCATTTTAGTGGTAAATCGGGATGTACATTACCCCATCTTTCTTGAGTTAACCACTCATACCCCATCCATTTTATATTACTCATATCAAAAAATCATATTTAATGTATATATTAAAGTTTGTGTATTAATATATACATAATGAAGTTTCTAAAAGATTTATATGTTTTTAAGTGATTCATTAATTATATATTAATTTGGATAAACAAGTAACTTTTATTATCTTTGTAAAATGGATTATAACTATTGGTACATATCATTTATATCTTGTGAAGGGAACGAAAGGTGGACGATTGCTCGAACACCATCCGATTGGGTTGAGTATGAAGTAAGAGACTCTATAAGAATGGGTGGGTGTGGTGATGATCCAGCAACTATTTTATCAATAGAAGAAACTAGTGATGATGATTATTCCTGGGACCTTGATTAGAGAATTTAATATACAAACCGACCAAGATGATGTTAAAAGAATTTTAGAGAAAGCTTTTAACACAACTGTATCATTTGATAATCATACTGATAACAAAACAGTGTATGTTCTTGAGGTGGATAATAAAATAGTTGCAACAGCTACACTTGTTGTTGTGAATAAGTTTATACATAATGGTAGTTCTATGGGTTTAATAGAAGATGTCGCTACTGATGAATCAACAAGAGGTAAAGGATATGCTTCTTTAATAATCAAAGAACTTATAGAGATATCAAAACTATTTGATTGTTATAAAGTTATACTTAACTGTGATGATAGTCTAGTACCATTTTACGAGAAGAATGGTTTTATGAAAAGTGGAAGTTTAATGAGAATAAATTTATAAAAAATGACGTATAATGTAATATTTGGAAGTGGACCTGGTGCCAAAGTAGTAAAAGAAAAACTATCCAAAAGTCAAGCACAAGACTATTGTGATAAAGAAAATGAGAAATTCTATCAAGTACAAGTTCATCTAAGACTTAATCAAAATACAACACCTCCTAGAAGAGATAGATGTATTTTATATACTATTGAAAGAGTTTAATTAAAATATTATCCTTATATTTATAAAAATAAACAACTATGATCATGTTTATTTGGATTCTTATAGTGAAAAGGAAGTTGTATTTATAATCGAAGTTAGTAATGATGAAACTGACGAGTATTTACCCAACGAAGGTGATATAGAACACGCTATGGAGTATAGTGGGTGGATTGATGAATGGAATAGATTCTATGCTAGTGAGGTATCAAGAACGGTAGCTAAAGCTGTTCGTAGAGAAAATAAATTAACACAATTAGGTATATAAAAAATATAAAATAATGAGAAAACTAATACTATTTTTATTAATCACTATCGGATTGGCATCTTGTGGTTGTCCCGATAATTCAACACCACATAAATATGAAGTTGGTCAAGATATCCATCTTAAACACAAATCAAGTCATAGTGACGCAACCATTACTAAACAACTGCGTGACGGTGACTGTAATTGTATGTATGAGGTATCTTATTACTCTACATTGAATGTTAGACGACATCGTGTGGTTACCGAGGGTGAGATTGAGATAAGTGATAACTCTGGTGATAATGGATTAATCGACCAACTAAAAGATGGAGTGATTGATGTTATTAAAGAAAAATTATGATCGTATATAATAACAATTCAAAGTTAGACTTAATCATATGTATATCAGAACCTCGAACAGTCTGGATCACCCTTTATACCAAGAACAAGAAGCTTGAAGTTGGTAAGAAGTATCTTGGGTTATACACAAAACAACCATTCGGAAGTTCTTCTAACTTTGTAGAAACTTATAAAGTTTTTGACGAAGAAAAAAATCTATTAGGTAACTATTTTGCTATTGACTTTCTTACAGTAGAGGAAAATAGAAATAAAAAACTAAATGAATTATTAAATGTTTAAATTTAAACTAAACAAATATAAAGACTCTTGTGGGTTTTTATGGGATAATGATGTATAGTTATTGGAATATTTATAACCTTTAGGTATATAATCATCCTCATCCTCATCATCGGATTCGAATAACTTATTGAGTTTTGTAACTCCACCATATTTATTTAGATATTTCATTTCTTAACTAATTGATATCTATTCATTAATGTTTTAATTCTATCAGCAGTACTATCATCCATACTAATACGTAGAGTGGAACATATATAAGACCAATCACTAGATGATTTAATAAATTCACTATCTTCCGATATTACACCAGTTATATTATCAAGTGTGACTAATATAGTTTGAGATAATAACTCAGACCTATCTCTGACATCATCACTAACACCACTCCAATTATCATTATCTAGTGTATCATTACACTCATTTTTCAATTCATTTATAGAGAAGTTATTCAAAGTGAAGTCCATATAAGTACCATCATCAGAATTAAACTCTATATAAGTACCATCAGTTACCAAATAGTACTTCTCGAAATCAGAAACTTCGGATACTCTAATAAACCTATGACCATCCATATCACCACCGCCAATACTAATAACAAACATACCTTCTAAAGCATCTTGTAAGGTATTTAATAATTCACCTAGTGTAGGGTTATGTAATTTTTTACCATTACTTTCATTAAACTTCTTTATGTGTTTCATATTGATATATATTAAAATTGGTTCTAATTAAATCTGACGGCACGAAGTTTAAAAAATTTTTTGGATTTCATCAAGTTATATATAAAATTAGTTGGTAAGGAAATCAACACCAATAATTATAGCGGTTCCCCTAGATACACTATAAATGTTTACGAAAAAGGAAATTTTATAATCACCTACGAAAACCATATTAGATAACTTACTAATCGTATCTTCTAATCCATCTAACAAACTTACTAAAAGTTTACTACCTTTATCATTACGTTTATTTAACATAATACTAATTATATCAAGGTGATTAACCTCTATTTTATTAGTGATAATTTTACCCACACCATCACCTCTATCTATATAATTACCAGCACAGAAAGCTGAAACCTTTTCATCAATTATCTCACCAATATACTTTATAGTGTACTTTTTTTTCATTGTAGTGTGATTAGTAACAACAGACAAGTATTCAGACAAATTCCCATTCTCATCGTTATTTTCTGTATAATTACCACAATGTTTAAAATTATATGGTAGGTCAGTTAAGTCAGTAGAACAATCTACAATATCACTTATGATAGATTTAATCCATGACTTCTCTTTATTAGTCCTTTTCATGGAATCGGATCTAGACTCATATGTTTTTAAATATTTCATTAGTGTATATATTTAATTTTATAAACTAAACTTAATATATATGAATATGATTAAGAATTGGGAACAATATAACGAGAATAACAATGAATCACTTGATTATATTAACTCAACTATTGAAGATATTCTAAGAGACTTAGAAGATGATGATATTCGTGTTGATATAAATAATTGGGATGGTATTGAAGTATTCTTAACGAATACAAAGGAACATTCTATCGTTTACAACGCAGCCATGAAACTTTTCAAAGCACCTAATACATTCACATATGAAACCATAAGACCCAATATAGAACATTTAGTTTCTTTCTTAAAAGAAAATGGTTGGAGAATTGATAGTATCTATAACATAGTAGATTTGAAGCCTAGTAATATGAAATATGAAGATCTAGATGGGAAAGAGATAGGTAGACTAGAATTAAGATTTGTTAAAAGTGCTTCTTAACTTTTCTTGTTCAGCTTTCTCCAATTCCTTATCCTCATTAACATAAGAGTCAAACCATCTATCTCTTATATAAGACCATAACCAAAAATCAAGAAGTACTTTTATTACAATACCTAAAAGGAAAATAGACCTTGAACCACTACCAGCAGTAGATATTCGTTGTATCCATGACATATCCCATTCAATAAATGATATAATCATATACCACATAATAAAAGTGGTTAACATAAATAAAGTTATTCTGTAAAATGTTTTCATATTAATTATATGTTATAAAATAAAAATGTTGTATATTTTGGATATCAAAATTAAATAATATGTTACCAAGAAAATTACATTTAGAAGTGATTAACTCATTCCATGATAGAGTTGAGTTAGTTGATAATAAGATTGAGGAACTAAGAAAAGAACTTGGTGATGAACCATCCACTTATGACCCAGAGGTTAGGGATAAAATGTATAAGTTAGCATCTGAATACTTTTTCTTGACATCTAAACTATGGAGTGAAATTGATAATTTCTGTGAGTTTAAGGTTAAGCATAAATTAGATATACTTAAAAACGAACCACAAAGAAGTTGGTTTGAAGAATTTAAAAACTAAATTATAAGGCGTCAATATCAATTTCAAAACTACACTTACCATGAGTGTTATAAAAGTTATTGACACTATAATTCTTTATACTAGATATAATTTCATCCCAACTATATTCAAGAAACACACTATTATCCATAATCTTTTTGAAAAAGTCTTTAGACTCATTTAGAAAATCTAAATAATATTTTTT
>Ga0102814_10002449_pt1 | contig 12535 bp, 8 predicted proteins | sample ColrivemetaGS741_FD_79112 | JGI IMG/M metagenome (GOLD analysis project Ga0102814, IMG submission 79112) | Estuarine microbial communities from the Columbia River estuary - Flood tide ETM metaG S.741 | ecosystem: Environmental > Aquatic > Marine > Intertidal zone > Estuary | place: USA: Columbia... | reverse complement strand
TAGTAATGCACAGATGAATCGGTTGTTGCAAGGTGATGTAGGTTCTGGAAAGACTATAGTGGCGCTCATGTCAATGTTAATAGCACTTGACAACGGGTATCAAGCTTGTTTAATGGCGCCGACTGCAATTTTGTCAGTACAGCACTATAATGGTTTAATTAGCATGTGTAATGATTTGAATATCAATATAAAAATACTCATAGGTTCAAGTAAAACTTCAGAAAGAAAGGTGATTCATGAAGAACTTAAAAATGGCAAATTAAACATCCTAATTGGCACGCATGCATTACTCGAAAATAAGGTTGAATTTAAAAATTTAGGACTCGCTATTATAGACGAGCAACATCGTTTTGGAGTCGCGCAACGCAGTAAATTATGGCATAAAAACACGTCACCTCCACACGTTTTAGTAATGACCGCCACCCCTATTCCACGCACCTTGGCCATGTCGGTTTATGGCGATTTAGACATCTCTGTAATTGACGAATTACCTGCCGGAAGAAAGCCTATAAAAACGGTTCACAGGTACGACAAAAACAGATTAAAAGTCTTTAAATTTATTAGAGACGAAATAGCAAAAGGGCGTCAAATATATATTGTGTATCCACTCATTCATGAAAGCGAGGCTTTAGATTATAAAGATCTGATGGATGGCTACGAAAGTATTGCGAGAGACTTTCCACTACCCGATTATCAAATCTCCATTCTACATGGAAAAATGAAACCGGCTGATAAAGATTTTGAAATGCAACGTTTTATTAAAGGTGAAACACAAATAATGGTAGCAACTACAGTAATTGAAGTAGGCGTTAATGTTCCTAATGCATCTGTAATGATTATTGAGAGCGCTGAGCGCTTCGGTTTATCGCAACTTCACCAGTTACGAGGTCGTGTTGGTAGAGGCGCCGAACAGAGTTATTGTATTTTAATGACAAGCCACAAATTAAGTGCCGACAGTAAAACCAGATTGCAAACCATGGCAAGAACGAGTGATGGTTTTGAAATTGCAGAAGTCGATGTACGATTACGCGGACCCGGAGACATCATGGGAACTCAACAAAGTGGTGTTTTAAACCTTAAAATTGCCGATATCATAAAAGATAAAGATATTTTACAAAGTGCTCGATTTTATGCAAAAAAGGTACTTAAAGAAGATCCCACTTTAAACAATGTAGACAATAAAGTTATTTTATACACTTATAAAGCCCTTGCTAAATACAAGAATATCTGGAATTATATTTCATAGCTCACCATAAAAATAATAATTACCTTTATAAAAAAACAAAACTATGCTACATTTAAAGCTAGAAACAGACCCGAGATGGGTACATATTGTAGAATCGAATATTGAAGAAATACTAACCGATCATGCCTGGTGCGAACAAAAAGCAGCAACTAACGCTATCACTATTCTCACTTTAAATTCTGAACATACCGATTTAGTAACCGATTTATTAGCACTTGCTAAAGAAGAATTAGAACATTTTGAAATGGTACACGAAATCATAAAAAAACGTGGTTACAAGCTTGGTAGAGAACGAAAAGACAGCTATGTCAACGAACTATACAAGTTCATGAATAAAGGCGGAAACCGAGTGCAATGTATGGTAGACAGACTTTTATTTTCAGCCATGATTGAAGCCAGAAGCTGTGAGCGTTTTAAGCTCCTATCAAATGAAATAAATGATCCTGAACTTTCTAAGTTTTACCACGAATTAATGATTAGTGAAGCCGGACATTATACTACTTTTATAGGATTTGCGAGAAAATACGGAAAGGATATTGATGTCGAAAAACGCTGGAAAGAATTAGTGGATTTTGAAAGTGAAATAATTAAAAATTATGGCAAACACGAAACCATACATGGATAAACAAAAAATCTAAACGATTTCTAGATGAGATTAAGTCTGTTTATTGTTAATTAACAACTATTAGATTGAACATATTAGGCAAGCCATTAAACATTATAGTTAACTTTGCTTTCATTTAAAATGCATCAAAAACAAGAATGATTCACATTCACGAAAAAACATTACAAGATTTAGAGTTTTCAACGGTATTACAACAGGTAAGCGACCATTGTGTTACCGTATTGGGACATGAAAAAGCATTACAAATAGCCCCTTTTAGCACGAAAGAATTACTTCTGAATAATTTAAATTTAACCAACGAGTATCTTTCGACTTTTTATAACGATAATCATATACCAAATCACGGATTTGATGCCATTACTAAAGAAATAAAATTATTACGGATTGAAAACACGTATTTAGAAGTTCATGGTTTAAAAAAAATTGTTTCTATTTCGTTAACTACCAATGAAATTGTTACATTTTTAAAAAAGTTTGAAGATTATTATCCAAATCTTAATGAATTTGCTTCACATATAGAAGTCACTAAAGTCATTATTGAAAAAGTAGATGCCATTGTAGACCGATTTGGAGATATTAAAGACAATGCGTCGCCTTTACTATTTGATTTAAGACAAAGTATCAACAAAGTAAAGGGGCAAATAAACCAAAGTTTTGCCACCGCTTTAAATATGTATCATGGTCTTGAATATTTAGATGATATTCGAGAATCTGTGGTAGATAACAGGCGTGTATTGGCTATAAAAGCCATGTACCGTCGAAAAGTTAAAGGTTCTATTATGGGTAGTAGTAAAACGGGCAGTATTGTTTATATGGAACCCGAAACTACACTGAAATACTCAAGAGAACTTAATAATTTGGAGTTTGAAGAACAGGAAGAAGTTGTTAGAATTTTAAAAGAACTTACTAATTTTATCCGTCCGTTTTTACCGCTTTTAGAAAATTATCAGGAGTTTTTAATAGCCATAGACGTAATTTCTGCGAAAGCAAAATATGCGCGTTCTATGAATGCGATTCTTCCAGAAATCTCGGAAGATAAAACCATGTATTTACGAGATGCCTATCACCCACTCCTTTATTTAAATAACGAAAAAAAGAAAGCAAAAACGTTTCCACAGACCATAGAGTTAAAACAAGACAGTAGAATTATAGTTATTTCTGGTCCGAATGCCGGAGGAAAAAGTATCACCTTGAAAACCGTTGGCTTACTGCAAGTCATGCTACAAAGTGGTCTACTAATTCCAGTGCACGAACGTAGCAAGGTATGTTTGTTTGATAGGATTTTAAGTGATATTGGAGATAACCAATCTATTGAAAATCATTTAAGCACCTATAGTTACCGATTAAAACAAATGAATTATTTTTTAAAAAAATGTAATAAGAATACCTTGTTTTTAATTGATGAATTTGGTACTGGAAGTGACCCTGAACTAGGTGGTGCGTTAGCTGAAGCTTTTCTTGAGGAGTTTTATCATCGTGAAGCATACGGCATTATTACAACACATTATTCAAACTTAAAAATATTAGCAAACGAGTTGCCTTTTATGCTCAATGCGAACATGTTGTTTGACGAAAAATCATTAGATCCCTTATATAAATTGTTAATTGGGCAAGCCGGAAGTAGTTTTACATTTGAAGTTGCTCAAAAAAATGGCATTCCTTTCGGATTAATAAATCGAGCCAAAAAGAAAATTGAACGCAGTAAAGTGCGATTTGATGCCACTATCGCGAAGCTACAAAAAGAACGCTCTAAACTTGAAAAGACAGGAGAATCCTTAAAATTAAACGAAAAGAAAAAGGGACAAGAAGCGGATAAACTGGAAGAAATTAATGCGAAAGTTCAGAAGAAACTAGAAAGCTACCAGGAATTATATGACAGTAACCAAAGACTGATTTACTTAGGACAAAAAGTAAATGATATTGCTGAAAAATTTTTCGACAATAAACAGAAGAAAGTATTAATGGATGAACTTTTTAAATTGGTTCAAATAGAAAATTCTAAACGTAAAAAAGTTACAGTAAAAGAAAAAAAAGTAATTAAAGCTAAAGAAGTTCAAGTAAAACAAGAAGTTGAAAAAGTAGTCACTGTCATTCGAGAAAAGAAAAAAGAAGCAAAGAAAAAAGCAATCCAAGCACCAAAATCGAAAGTTTCATTAAAAATTGGCGACCGAGTACGCATGCATGATGGTCGTGCGGTTGGCAGTATTGATAAAATTGAAAAAAACAAAGCGGTGGTTAATTATGGCATATTTACAACTAACATCAGCTTAGAGGAATTGGAATTGGTAGAGGCGAAAAAGAATTAAAATAATCCAGTTTTCACTTATCTTTACAATTAGTCAATAAAAATCAAAAGATGTCAACGAATGAAAAAAATGATATTCTTATTTTTAATATTAGGTGTTCTTTATCCAACATATTCTTGTAGTTCTTCTGATAATGAAGAAAAAATAGAAGAACCTATCGAACCACCAACCGAAGATCCTAAAATAGTCTGGAAAAATTGGTATTTATCTGTTCCTATAAATCGTGGTGATGGTAATGCCACCTCTATTTTCTATCAAGCTATTGAAAACAATGCACTTACTACCGGACAATCAGAATATTTTTATAAAAATACGGATGGTAGTTATACCATGTTTACAAATTTTACGGGGTTTACAACTTCGGGTGAAGCGATACTAAATGGTGGAAAATACTGCCGTACTGAGCTACGTGAATTTTGGAGAGGTAATCAAACAACCAGTGACAACTGGTCTATGGGTACTGGCATACACATTATGGAAACGACCGTGAAAGTTGATTTTGTTGAAGGGAATGGAAGAACCATAGTTGCACAGATTCATGGCATTGAAACTACTGGTTTAGTCGGCTCGCCAGCTACTGTTAAAATACGATGGAACAGCGGTGAAATTCAACTAGATTATTATATCAAACCGAATGCAGGAGATCCTTGGACGAGTACTTACGACAATAAAGTAAACGTTGGTAATGTAGGTAATGAAGTATTTACTTTTAAGATAAAAATTGAAAACGGCCAATTCTATTATGCACTGGTTTGCGAAGCAAAAGGTATTAATACCGATTACACTTTTGTTTATGACTATGTTGGCAATGGCTATGCCCACAACAACTATTTTAAAACAGGCAATTATTTTGGTTGGAATGCTGATTATGAAAAAAAAGCGCAAGTCGTTTTGTATGCCGTGAAAACTGAGCATTTGTAATTTTTTAACAATAACGATTGGAGCGTTATGCTATCTAGTGATAAAAAATAATGGTAAACATCCCAAATCACAAAAAACTTATTTTATTTGATGGTGCTTGTAACCTTTGTAATGCATCCGTTCAATATGTTATAAAACATGATAAAATGGATGTTTTCATGTTTACCGCTTTGCAAAGTGAATCTGGTCAACAAATAATTAAAAAATATAATATAGATACAAACAAAGTAGATTCCATCTTGTTGTATACGCCCGAAAAAGGTGTCACTCACAAATCTACAGCGGCTTTAAAAATTGCACTTCAATTAGGTTTTCCAAATAATCTAATGTGCATGGTTTTTATAATTCCACCGTTTATCCGAAATTGGGTATATGACTATATCGCGAAAAATCGTTATAAATGGTATGGTAAAAAAAAATCTTGTATGATACCTACGAAAGAATTAAAAAGTAAGTTTTTGGAGTAAATTATTCAGGAACCAAACTCCCCCATTCGGTCCAGGAACCATCGTAAACAGACATGTTTTTATATCCGGATAGTTCAGCCCCTAAGGCTAAAATACAGGCTGTAATACCTGAACCGCAAGTGAAAACAATAGGTGTTTGCTTATTTGCCAAATTTTTAAACTTAGCCTCTATAATTTCTAATGGCAATAATTGATTATCTGCTAACAAATCTTCAAAAGGTAAATTAACTGAATTGGGAATGGTTCCCATGCGCAATCCTTCACGGGGCTCTGGCTCCAAACTTTTGAAACGCCCTTCAGAACGCGCATCAATGATGGTATGACTATTGGTTTTTGATGCTAATATTATATCATCAAAAAATTTCATGAGTTCTGGTTTGTAATTCGCCGTAAAGTCACCTTTAAATCCAGTAAAATAGCTTTTACCCTCCGTTACGTACCCTGCTTTTATCCATTCGGGTAATCCGCCATTTAAGACTGCTACGTTTTCATGTCCCATAGCCTTAAACATCCACCAAACTCTGGCACTTGAATATATACCTTTATCATCATACACAACAATCGCACTATTTTTATTAATACCTAAAGCCTGTGCTTCTAAAGTGAATTTCTCTTCCGATGGAAACGTTGTTGGAAACGGTGCAGATTCCTTACTAAACGCTGTTTTTAAATCAAAAAAGCGTGTATTGGGTATTTGAAACTCAATGGAATCAATTTTAGGATTCACTACTTTCTTTATTGAACCATCTAATACAACTAAATTTTCAGCTTGTAAATGTTCATTTAGCCATGACACTGAAACAATTGGCGATGTTATTGAAATATTACTCATTGACACCTGTACTTTATACTATGAATCTAAATCAAAAGTTTCTGTCGGATCGATTGTTCCTTTATAATCCAACATCTTTTCACCATCGGCAATAATAGAGCACACTGTAGCATCTCCAGTAACATTCACCACGGTTCTAAACATATCTAAAATTCTATCTACAGGGAAAATAATGGCAATCCATGCTGGATTTAAGCCTACAGAATCTAATACCACGATTAACATCACCAAACCTGCGCTTGGTACCGCTGCTGAACCAATGGATGCCAAGGTAGTAGTAACCACAATAATTAATTGTTGTTCAAACGATAAATTGGCCATATGCATTTGAGCTAAAAATATAACAGCCACTGCCTGATACAAACTGGTTCCATCCATATTTACAGTAGCACCAATAGGCAACACAAAACTGCTGACTTTTTTATTTACACCTAAGTTTTGCTCTACACATTCCATAGTTACAGGTAATGTTGCTGCACTACTGGAAGTTGAAAATGCAAGTGTTTGCGCTGGCCCCATGGCTTTAAAAAAACCGAAGTATGGAATTTTCTTTACAAAAAGCCTTAAAATAGTTGGGTAAATCACAAAAATCATGAGCAATAAACCAATAAGTACGGTTAATGAATACCAACTTAATCCTTTAAAGATCTCTACCACTTTACCAATATCGTTGCCCGCCATTTTGCTTACAACACCTGCTAATAAAGCAAATACAAAAAATGGAGCTGCCTGCATAACCAAGTCTACCATTTTTAAAAACACCTCATTAATACCATCAACTAAAGTTAAAACAGGTTGTGATTTTTCATTTGGAATAAAGAGTAAACACACCCCAAAAAACAAGGCGAAAAAGATAATTTGTAACATCAATCCATTATTTGACAAGGACGCAAAGAAATTATCAGGAACGATGTCTACCAATGGCTGTAAAGGCGTAACACTCTGTTGCTTTTTAGCTTTTTCTATTTTATCTGCTACTGACAATTCACTTACTTGTGAATTTGTCAGTTTAGATATTGCCGCAACGCGGTCGGTATATTTTGGATCTTTTAAGAAACTTTGTCCGTCTTTAACTTCATGTCCTTCAGAAGCTGCCCAAAGTTCATAACTAATTCTATTATCTATTCTACTTTCTTCATCAATAAGCCTTCCTGGTTTTATGGTATTTACCAAAACCAAACCTAATGAGATAGCCATAACTGTTGTAAGTAAATAAATAAGAAGTGTTTTACCTCCCATACGGCCTAAACTTGAAGGATCGCCAATATTTGCAACGCCTCCAATAATAGAAAACAACACTAACGGAACTGCGATGAGTTTTAATAGATTTATAAAAATAGTTCCAAAAGGATCTATCCAGTTAATAGTAAACTCACTCCAACCTAATGAACTTGAAAGTAATGCCCAAATAATTCCGAGCAACATGCCTATTAAGATTTTCCAGTGTAATGCTAATTTCTTCATGAAATAAAAATTTATGGGTGGAAGTTAATATATTTTTTTGGAAATACAGAATTCTAGCCCCGATTGAAATGATATCCTTTTTAAAATTTAGATAACAAAAACTTAGGGATACTAAAATTTAGCAGATTGCTTCGTCGTGCCTCCTCAATGACGATTTAAAAAGATAAAACGGAAAACGGGAAATAGCTACTAACTATAAATTTTATTTTGTAAGTAAAAATCGGCAATTACCAAAGCCGCCATAGCCTCTACAATAGGCACTGCTCTGGGAACCACACAAGGGTCGTGACGCCCTTTACCTTGCATTTCTACAGAATTACCTTCCTTATCGATGGTATCGTATTTCTGAATTAAGGTGGCTACCGGTTTAAATGCGACATTAAAGTAAATGTCCATACCATTGCTGATACCGCCCTGAATACCACCTGAATAGTTAGTTTTTGTGGTGCCGTCGTTATTAAACGAATCGTTATGTTGACTACCTAGCATGGTGCAACCTTCGAAACCACTTCCGTACTCAAAACCTTTTACTGCGTTGATGGATAACATGGCTTTACCAAGTTCGGCATGTAATTTATCAAAAACAGGCTCGCCCAAACCAACGGGTACGTTTTTAATAACACAACTTACTATACCACCTACAGTATCGCCTTTACCGCGAACTTCTTTAATATATTTTTCCATAGCTGCGGCCATTTTCGTGTCTGGACAACGAACTATATTCGATTCTACTAGGGTTAAATCTAATTCGGAATAGGGTTTATTAAGTTTCATGCTGCCGACACCACTTACGTAAGCCGTAATTTCGATGCCTTTTAGCATTTGTTTTGCTATGGCCCCAGCTACAACACGACATGCGGTTTCGCGTGCAGAACTGCGCCCACCACCACGATAATCGCGTACGCCATATTTTTTGTCGTAGGTATAGTCGGCATGACTTGGTCTGTAACTATCTTTTATATGTGAATAATCGTGAGATTTCTGATTGGTGTTTTCAATAACAAAACCAATAGACGTTCCTGTTGTAACCCCTTCAAAAATTCCTGAATGAAATTTAACAGTATCTGGCTCTTTACGCTGTGTAACGATGGCAGATTGCCCTGGTTTTCTTCTGTCTAATTCTTGCTGAATTGCCTCTAAATCTAATTCAATCCCTGAAGGACAACCATCAATAACACCGCCTAAAGCAGGTCCGTGAGATTCGCCATAAGTAGTCAAAGAAAATAATTTTCCAAAGGAATTTCCAGCCATAATTAAAATTTTGTTGCTAAAGTAAATCTATTCTAAGAGATACGAAAATTGTTCAACTAAAAAAGCAGCATTTATAATAGAGCTTCTTTTAAAATAGTGATAGGATGTTTAGCTTCTTTATTCGTTCCATCTTTAATTTGATGTCTGCAACTTGTTCCATTTGCTGAGATAATATCACCACTTGAGGCCTTCCTTATAGCTGGAAACAAGGTTTGTTCACCAACTTGCATACTTACTTCATAATGTTCCTTTTCATAGCCAAAACTTCCTGCCATACCACAACATCCACTCGGAATAATAGTGACTTTATAGTTTTTAGGTAAATTCAAAACATCAAAACTAGATAATTGATTACTGAATGATTTTTGGTGACAATGCCCGTGAAACTTAATGGTTTTTTCATCGGAAGTAAATTGCTGAGAAGAAATATTGCCCAATTTAATTTCTTGCTGAATAAACTCTTCTATTAAAAAGGTGTTTTTCGCAATGCTTTCAGCTGAAGTTTTATCATCTGCTAATCTTAAATATTCATCTTTAAAGGTTAATATTGCCGATGGCTCTACGCCTATTAAAGGCGTTTCGGTTGAAATTAAATCCTTAAATATATTTACATTTTTATTGGCTAAGTCTTTGGCTTGTTCTAATAAACCTTTTGATAAAAAGGCTCGTCCTGATTCTGCGTTTTTAACCATTTTTACTTCGTAGTTTAAAGCGGTTAAAACTGTAATAGCATCACCACCTATTGGAGTATCTAAATAGTTTAAAAATTCATCGTTAAACAAATAAACTGTTTTAATTATTTTATCTCTATCTATTTGTTTTTTAAAACTTTGAAATTCTTTACTTAAACTTTTATTTGATATTAAAGGCAAACGTCTTTCTTTGGCAATTCCAAACGATTTTTTTAAAATGATAGACGTTAAACCGTTAGAAAATACAAAATTAGTCAACATAGGAAACACACTTCCAAAACGATTCAAAGTATTATTATAAGCAAATAATTTAGTGCGCAAAGACACACCATTTGCTTTTTGATATTGATACAAGAACTCTGCTTTTAAGCTCGCCACATCCACGCTACTTGGACATTCGCTGGCACAAGCTTTACAACTTAAACATAGGTCGAAAACATCTTTAAGTTCTTTATGGTCGAACTTGTTAGCTTTTTCTGAATTGGTTAAAAACTCGCGTAACGCATTCGCCCGCGCTCGTGTTGTATCTTTTTCATTTCTAGTTGCTCTATAGCTTGGACACATGGTGCCTCCAAACTCTGCTAATTTTCTGCAATCGCCCGAACCATTGCATTTTTCGGCTTCACGCAAAATACCTTGTGAATGCGAAAAATCGAGCATGGTTTCTATTTCTGGTTCTAATCTATCAGGGACATATCGCATTGATTTGTCCATTGGTAACGGATTTACAATCTTTCCGGGATTGAAAATATTATAGGGATCAAAAACAGTTTTTATATGTTTTAAAATGCTGTAATTTTCTTTACCTATCATTAATTCAATAAACTCAGACCGCACAATACCATCACCATGTTCACCGCTCATAGAACCGCCATATTTCTTAACTAAATGTGCGACATCGGTAGTAATCATTCTAAACAATGCAATGTCTTCAGATTTTTTAATATTTAAAATGGGGCGTAAATGCAATTCACCGGCGCCTGCATGGGCATAATAAATAGCATTTTGACTATAGCCTTTCATTAATGCGGTAAACTCTGAAATATAATTAGCCAAATCTGGCAATGCCACTGCTGTATCTTCAATACACGGTACCGATTTTTTGTCTCCAATAATATTTCCTAACAAGCCTAAACCGGCACTTCGCAAGTTATTTGCTTTGTTAATCTCATCACCTTCGAGTATTGGAAACGCATAACATAATCCTGAAGATTCAATATCTGTTATTAATTTTTCTGCCAACACATCTACTTCTTGCTTCGTTTCAGCCCTTACCTCACACATTAAAATTGCTTTTGGGTCGCCATCAATAAATCGTCTGTTTTCTTGCTGTGTTTTATTATGTTTTGTACAATCCAAAATGGTTTTATCCATCATTTCACAGGTATACAAATTATGACGCATGACTATTTCAACAGCATTTAAACAGGTTTCTATACTAGTAAAATGAGCAGCTACCATAATCGCTTCTTGTGGTGGCAACTTGTCTAGTTTTAAAGTAATTTGAGTTGTAAATGCTAAAGTACCTTCACTTCCCGTAAGAAGCTTGCACATATTAAATTTTTCTGACGAATTTAAAAACACCTCCGATTTAAGTAATTCATCAATGGCATAGCCTGTATTTCTTCTATGTATTTCGGGTTTTGGAAAATTTTCGATGATTTGATTCTGAACAGTTTCAGAGTTTAATTCAGAATAAATTGTATTATAGATTTCGCCTTCTAAGGTTACTAAATTTGTTTTGTTATGAAATATCTCCGCAGAAACCTCATTAAACACTACTTCACTGCCATCGCTTAGAATGGTATGCATTTCAATTACTTTATCACGGGTAACGCCATAGCGAATAGATGTAGTTCCCGATGAATTATTGCCAACCATTCCTCCCATCATACAACGGTTGGATGTAGAAGTATTTGGACTAAAAAACAATCCAAAAGGTTTTAAATAATTGTTTAAAACATCGCGAACTACCCCTGGTTGAACCGTAACCGTTTGTTCTTTTTCGTTTATATCTAATATTTTTGTAAAATATTTAGACACATCAACCACAATACCTTCACCAACACACTGGCCAGCCAATGAAGTACCAGCTGTTCTGGGAATTAATGACGTTTTATGGGTTTTTGCAAACTTTATAAGTTGTTTTAAATCTTCATTATTTTTAGGGTAAGCAACTGCTAACGGCAACATTCTGAACACAGAGGCGTCGGTAGCATAAACAGATTTTATTAAATCGTCGTATAATAATTCACCAGAAAGCTCATTGCTTAAGGCTTGTAAATGAGAAGTTAAGGTCATTTGTTTAATAAAATGTTTATAAATCTAAAAAGTAGTTAAATATAAAAACAATTTTGGCGTTATTTTTGTAAAATATTACAGATAAACAAAATGATCTTTTATTTATAAATGGTCGTATATGGATAATAAAACAAAACAATAAACTTATGAAGAAATTATTTTTATTTTCAATTGCATTATTAGGCTTTACATTAACAACAATGGCACAAGACATTTCGGACAATGCTATTGGTTTACGACTTGGTGACAGTGATGGTTTAGGAGCAGAAATTTCATACCAACATGCACTAGGCAGTTCTAATCGATTAGAATTGGATTTAGGATGGAGAAATGGCAATAGCTACAGTGCTTTTAAACTTACAGGGCTATACCAATGGGTATTTCCTTTAAATGGTGATTTCAATTGGTATGTTGGTGCTGGTGGTGGTGG
>Ga0102814_10002443_pt1 | contig 12546 bp, 8 predicted proteins | sample ColrivemetaGS741_FD_79112 | JGI IMG/M metagenome (GOLD analysis project Ga0102814, IMG submission 79112) | Estuarine microbial communities from the Columbia River estuary - Flood tide ETM metaG S.741 | ecosystem: Environmental > Aquatic > Marine > Intertidal zone > Estuary | place: USA: Columbia... | reverse complement strand
TAAGTTTTAGTTTTCAAATATGGGCACAACAATCTGCCACTTACACCAGCAATTTAGTAGAATATCAAAAAGCCTTAACGCTTTATAATAACCAGCAATATTTAGCGGCACAGTCGCTATTTGGCACTGTGAAAAAGACGGCAAAGGAAGACGTTTTACTGTCTGATTGTGCCTATTATATGGCCAATTGTGCAGTGCGATTAAATCAACAAAACGCGGATCAACTTATAGAAGGTTTTGTAAATGATTATCCTACAAGTACGAAAAGGAATACCGCTTATATCGATGTTGCCGATTATTATTTCGAAAATTCTAAATTCGCATATGCCAGGAAATGGTATGATAAAGTTGATGAAAACGCATTAGGTAGAGCAGAAAAGGAAAAATTCTATTTCAACAATGGCTATTCGGCGTTTTCCAGCAAACAATTCAATGAGGCAAAACAGTATTTAACTCGCGTTGAAAATTCAAAAGAATATGGTTCGCAAGCTAAATATTATATTGGGTTTATGGCTTATGAAGGTGATGATTACGAAAGTGCCAATAAATATTTTGAGCAGGTAAGTAACCAGGAAAAGTATAAGGAAAAGCTCTCTTATTATCAAGCAGATTTAAACTTTAAATTAGGAAATTTTGAAAAGGCCATACAATTAGCAAAGGCCAGATTAAAAGGAAGTGATGCGAGTGAAGTATCAGAACTTTCAAAAATAATTGGTGAAAGTTATTTTAATTTGAATAAATATGCCGAAGCTATTCCGTATTTGCAAGCTTATAAAGGAAAAAGTGGTAAATGGAGTAATACCGATTTTTATCAATTAGGCTATGCGCATTACAAACAAGGTGATTATGAAAAAGCCATCTCAGAATTCAATAAAATAATCGGGGGCACTAATTCTATTGCGCAAAACGCTTATTACCATTTAGGTGAAAGCTACATCAAATTAAATAAAAAACAGGAAGCCTTAAATGCTTTTAAAAATGCGTCCGAAATGGATTTCGACTTAAAAATCCAAGAAGATGCATGGTTAAATTATGCTAAAATTAGTTATGAAATTGGAAATCCCTATAAATCGGCACCACAGGTTTTAGCAGGGTACTTAGAAAAATACCCTAAAACCACCTTCAAAGCAGAGATTGAAACGCTATTAATAGATTCTTATATTACTTCTAAAAACTATAAGGAAGCGCTTAAATTACTAGAAGGTAATAAGAGTTTTGAAAATAAAGTGGCTTACCAGAAAGTGGCATTTTATAGAGGATTAGAATTGTATAATGAAAGTAATTATATAGAGGCTAAAAAACTTTTTGATGCATCTCTAAAAGAGCCTCGTGATACTAATTTTACAGCGAGAGCAACTTTTTGGAAAGCAGAAACCGACTATAATTTAACGAATTACGATGAAGCTCTCATTGGCTTTAAACAGTTTAGTCAACTAACTGGGTCATCATCAACCCCCGAATATAAAAACATTGAATATAACTTGGCTTATACTTATTTTAAGCTGAAAAATTACTCACAAACTGCAAATTATTTTAATCAGTTTATTGCTTCAAATAAAAAAGAGGATAAAGTACGTTTGAACGATGCTTATCTAAGATTGGGTGATGCATATTTTGTGTCAAGTGAATATAAAAATGCCATAAATGCTTATGAAAATGCCATTAAATTAAGCGCCATAGAATCGGATTACGCGTTTTTTCAGAAAGCTATAAGTGCTGGTTATATCGGGCAAGATTCAAGAAAAATAAAAGAATTAGAACAATTTATTTCAGAGTATCCAAAATCGAAACTTCGTGATGATGCCATGTATGAACTTGGCAATACCTATGTAAAAGCCAACGAAACAGATAAGGCCATACAGGTTTACAATCGTTTAAATTCTGAGTATAAAATGAGTTCTTTCGTTCCGAAAGCTTTATTACGCCAAGGATTGGTTTATTATAACGGAAGAAATAACGACCAGGCTATAGGTAAATTTAAACAAGTGGCAAGCGAATATCCAGGGACACCTGAAGCCATTCAATCTGTGGCAACGGCCCGTTTGATTTATATCGACTTGGGTCGAGTAAATGAATATGCTTCTTGGGTAAAGACGCTTAATTATGTGGAAGTAACTGACGCTGATTTGGATAATGCCACCTATGAAGCTGCTGAAAAGCAATATTTAGACAATAATACCGATAAAGCCATCACACAGTTCAATGGGTATTTAAATCAGTTTCCAAGAGGAATTCACACGTTGCAAGCTCATTTTTATGTAGGGCAATTATATTATAAAAAAGGCCTCTTCGAAAATTCTGCACCACATTATAAATATATAGTAGAGGCTTCTAGAAGTGAATATACGGAAGAAGCATTATCAAGATTATCTCAATTTTATTTAGATAGTAAAAGTTGGAACAAAGCCATTCCTATACTACAACGATTGGAAGAAGAAGCTAATTTTCCTCAAAACGTGGTGTTTGCACAGTCTAATTTAATGAAAGCCAGTTATCAGTTAGAAAGTTATAAAAATGCCGTTACTTATGCTGAAAAAGTGCTGACTAATTCAAAACTTGATAACAAAATTAAAGCTGATGCACATATTATTATTGCGCGATCTGCAATGAAAACGGGCGATGAAACCAAAGCAAAAGATGCGTATGCTAAAGTTGAAGCAGTTGCCACAGGTGAAACGGCCGCAGAAGCTTTGTATTACAATGCCTATTTTAAAAACAAGGAAAGTAAATACGAAGCATCGAATACATCGGTTCAAAAATTAGCTAAAGATTTTTCTGGTTATAAATATTATAGCGCCAAAGGGTTAGTGCTTATGGCAAAGAATTTTTATGCCTTAAATGATGCGTTTCAGGCTACGTATATTTTGGAAAGTGTTATTAAAAACTTCACGGAGTTTACTGATGTGGTGAGTGAAGCAAAATCAGAATTAAGTAAAATAAAAGCCAAAGAAGCTAAAACAAATTCGTCAATTCAAGCAGAAGGAAACTAAAATTTTCTGAATCTGTAATCATTTTATTGTCAATCGTAAATCAAAAAAATAAAATATGCGCAAGCACATAAAAAACATAATAATAGCCGTTTTTACTTTAAGTGTAACCCTTGTGTTTTCACAAAAAAAATCAAACGACACCATTAATACTGGTGTAATTGATGTTGTGAAACCTTACACACCAACTATTTCAGATGCATTTAAGGTAAAGGAGGTTCCTTCATTGGATGATGAAACGACTCAAACAAAAAAGACTATTAAATATAATATTTTTTCGTTTCCTGTGGCTTCAACATTTACACCAGCAAAAGGAAAGGCTGCCACAGTAGACAAAGCGAAGGCTGTTAAGCTTTTTGATAATTATGCTACTTTTGGAGTAGGGTCGTACACAACTTTTTTAGGTGAAGTTTATTTAAATCATGCCATTAGCAGAACCGAAAGCGTTGGAGGTTATGTAAGTCATCTATCTTCGGGCGGCGGTATTGAAGGCTTATCTTATGATGATAATTTTTCAAATTCAAAATTGAATGTTAATTACGCATCACGTTTAAGAGATTTATCTTGGAACATTGAAGGTGGTTTTCAGCGTCAATCCTATAATTGGTATGGTGTGCCACAATCTCAAATTACAGCTGCACAAACTAATGGAATTCAGGTAGATCATTCTTTTTTTGATGCCCATTTTGGTGGAGATATTACTTTTAATGATACTTATATTAATTCCGGAAGCTTCTTTTTTAGAAGATTTGGAGACAACCAGGGCTCTGGAGAAAACAATTTTGTATTAAAAGCAAAGGCGGATGTGCCTATTCAGGATATGGAAATTTCGACGGACTTAGTAATTGATTATTTAAGTGGCGGTTTTGATAGAAGTTATAACTCAAATAATGAATTGAAATATGGGAATTTCCAATTAGGGATTTCGCCAACTTATCAATTAAAACAAGACGATTTAACTTTGAATTTAGGAGTTTCGTTATTTTATTTAAGAGACAATGTAGCGACCGAAAGTAAGATTTATTTGTACCCGAATGTAACTGCCTCTTATAGATTGGTAAACGATGTTTTGATTGCTTATGGGGGTTTAAAAGGCGATTTAATTCAGAATACCTATTATGGTTTTGCAAACGAAAACCCGTTTGTATCGCCAACGTTAGATATAAAACCAACAGACCAACTATATAATGCATATGTAGGTTTAAAAGGGAAATTATCGAGCAATATAAGTTATAATATAAGTGGTCGTTATTTAGCAGAAAGAAATAAAGCCCTATTTAGAAATAATGAAATTACCTTAACAACAGAAAATTACACATATGGAAACTCGTTTGGTATTGTTTACGACCATGTAAAAACTATGGGTGTTTCTGGTGAAATAAACGTCGATGTTAACCGAAATTTCAAACTAGGATTGAAAGCAGAATCATTTAGCTATACTTCAGATGATGAAGCTGAAGCTTGGAATTTGCCAGATTTTAAGGGCTCTTTATTTTTAGATTATCAAATAAGCGAGAAGTGGTTCGCAGGTGCTAATTTGTTTTATGTAGGGGAGCGTAAAGATGAATTCTTTCTAAATGATGGATTTACAGCTACTACACCTTTTACAGTAACTTTAGATAGTTATTTTGATGCCAATGCTCATGCAGGTTACCATATAAACGACCAGTTATCGGTGTTTATAAAAGCGAATAATATAGCTAATGAAGGGTATCAGCGCTGGCAAAATTTCCCGGTACAAAGTATTCAATTGTTAGGAGGAGCGACTTATAAGTTTGATTTTTAGTCTTCAAATTGTTAAAATTTTACAAAAAGCGTTCTAAATGAACGCTTTTTGTATTTTTACTTGAATTAAAATTTAAATAATGCAAAAATACCTATCAATTTTAGTCTTTATATTCATAGTATCTTGCCAACAAAAAATTGAAGTAGAAACGATACTACTAAACGGTAAAGTATACACCGTTAATTCCAACTTTGAAAATGCTGAAGCTTTTGCCATACAAAACGGAAAATTTCTTGAAGTTGGCAGTTCAAAGGATATTTTAGGAAAATATAAGTCAGATAATATCATAGATGCCAAAGAACAAATCATTGTTCCAGGATTTATTGATGCGCATTGTCATTTTCTAGGATTAGGTAATAGTTTACAACAAATAGATTTAGTTGGAACTAATAGCTTTGATGAGGTAATCAATAAAATTATTGATTATGCTAAAACACACAACTCAAAATACATAAGAGGAAGAGGTTGGGACCAAAATGATTGGGAAAATAAAGAGTTTCCTGATAATAAATTGCTCAATAAATTATTTCCAAATACACCTATGGTATTAAAACGAATTGATGGACACGCATCTTTAGTTAATCAAGCGGCATTAGATTTAGGAAATGTAACAGTTGATAGTAGAGTTGATGGAGGCGAATTGGTTATTAAAGACGGTAAATTAACAGGAATTCTTATTGATAGGGCTCAACAATTAGTTATGGAGTATTGGCCAAAACCAAATCGTAAAGATCTTGAGGACATGTTATTGGAGGCTGAAAAAATTTGTTTTAGTTTTGGTTTAACTACAGTTAATGATGCTGGATTAGATAGAAAAGCTATTGAAATTATTGATAGTCTTCAACAAATAGGTTCTTTACAATTACGAGTATATGCTATGGCTTCAGGTTCACCTGAAAATGTAGATTACTATTTAAATAAAGGTATAGTTAAAACTGATAAGTTAAATGTCCGTTCTTTTAAATTTTATGCTGATGGTGCTTTAGGGTCAAGAGGAGCGCTGCTTAGAGAACCATACAGTGATAAACCGAACCATTTTGGATTACAATTAACCGATTTAAAAACTTTCGATGATTATGCCAAACGAATTGCAAGTTCAGAATATCAAATGAATACACATGCCATTGGTGACTCTGCCAATCATTCGGTTTTAAATATCTATAAGAATGTTTTAGATGGTAAAAAGGATAGACGTTGGAAAATTGAGCACGCACAGGTTATTTCACCAGAAGATTTTAAGTTGTTTGATGATATCATTCCGTCTGTACAACCAACACATGCCACCAGTGATATGTATTGGGCTGAAGACCGTTTGGGACATGAACGTATTAAAGGTGCTTATGCTTATAAAGATTTATTAAAAGCCTACGGTAAAGTGGCTTTAGGGACCGATTTCCTGTAGAACAAGTAAATCCGTTTTTAACATTTTATGCTGCTGTTGCTAGACAAGATGTAAAGCAATATCCTGATGGTGGTTTTCAATTGGAAAATGCTTTGAGCAGAGAAGAAACCTTAAAAGGTATGACTATTTGGGCGGCTTTTTCAAATTTTGAAGAAAATGAAAAGGGTAGTATTGAGCCTGGTAAATTTGCTGATTTTATCATTTTAGATAAAGATATTATGCAGGTTCCTGTAGAAGATATTCCTAATGCAAAAGTGGTTAGTACGTTTGTAGATGGCAAGATTGTTTACAATAAATAAAGCTTAGCCAAATAATCAAAATGGTCTCCTTCTAATACCAATTCACATTTTAAACCAACCGTTTCACTGGCAAGTTTTAAAGTATCGAAATCTAAATACAACCATTTCATAGGTGCTTCTTTTTCGCCTTTATAGCTTAAAAAATAATCGAGTTCTCCATGATAGGTGGAATGTGCATCCATCCAAATACCGCCATCTTCATCTTCGTACATATATTGAATGTCCGATGAATCAATTAAAATCTGTCCGTTAGGTTTTAATAATCTTTTTAAATGTGTTAAGTATTTTGAAACGTGTACTAATTCTTGAAAAATTCCGGTTCCATTCATTAATAGCAAAATGGTATCGAAAGTTTCAGTTTCATCTAAAATATTTTTCACTTCAGCATTTAAAACCCCACGTATATTAGCAACCTTAATAGCACCTTTTGATATGTCGATTGCTTTTACTTGGAACCCTTTTTTCTGTAAATACAAACTATGACTACCAGCACCACAACCTACATCTAAAACGCTTCCTTTTGCTAATTTTAGAGCTTTTTGTTCAAGCTTAGGCATGTCTTTAAACGACCGAAATAAATAGGGTAGAGGTAAGTCATCTTCTTCCGAGATATTGGTAGACGTAATAATATCTTCGGTATAATGTCCGTTTTGGTAATCTAATAAAGCTTTTCCGAAAAGGTCTTTCATAATATTTTCCACCAATGCAAGACTTGTTAAAAGTCTTGGTAATTTTTTAATTTGAGTTTCAGTTTTAAAAGATTACTTCAGTCATTCTTCTTTGATAATAACGAAAAGTATTATTTTTACACCATGCAAGACATTATTAAAAACCTTCCAAAGTCAGCCAAAGATAAGCATAACGAGAATAAAAAATTCTTCGCGAAGTTAAAAAGTAAACCTCCTAAAAACTTGGATTATGTGATGCAAGAATTGCATGAAGAAGAGTTTAAAAAAACAGATTGCTTAGAATGTGCCAATTGTTGTAAAACCACTGGGCCTCTTTTTACCGATAAGGATGTTGATCGAATTGCAAAACATTTTAAAATGAAAACACAGCAATTTATAAATCAATATTTACATATTGATGAGGATAATGATTATGTGTTGCAGAGTGTTCCATGTATCTTCTTAGGTGCCGATAATTATTGTTCTATTTACGAGGTTAGGCCAAAGGCGTGCCGAGAGTTTCCGCATACAGACCGGAAAAAGTTTCAACAAATTTCAAATTTAACTTTAAAGAATGTAGCTATTTGTCCCGCCGCGTTTAATATTGTTGAAGAAATGAAACGAAGAATAAAATAGTTATATTTATGGCATAAAAATTATATTTTGGAAACACTCTTAAACTACTTCGAAACCATTCCTTCTTCACACCGCAGTATTATTTTAGTGGGTGGATTAACTTTTTTCTGGCTTTTAGAAGGTGCAATACCGCTATTTAAATTCAATTATAAAAAATGGCGACATGCCGTTCCTAATATATTTTTTACCATAACTACTATTATTATCAATTTCGTGTTAGCTTTTTTATTGTTAAAATCGGCCGATTGGGTAGTTGAAAATAATTTTGGAATTTTAAACTGGATACCTGAAATGTCATTATGGTTATACATTATTTTAGGCGTCTTTTTAATGGATTTTTTTGGAGCTTATTTACCGCATTTTGTAGAGCATAAAGTTAAACCACTTTGGATGGTACATTTAGTACATCATTCAGACCATAAAGTAGATACCACCACAGCAAACAGACATCACCCGCTAGAAAGTGCTATTCGTTTTACATTTACGCTTATTGGTGTTGTAATTATTGGTGCCCCAATGGGTATTGTTATGTTGTATCAATCTATGAGTTTGGTTGCAACACAATTTACACATGCTAATATTAAAATGCCTAAAAAGGTAGATAAAGCATTGAGTTATGTTCTTGTATCTCCAGATATGCACAAAGTGCATCATCATTACATGTTGCCGTATACCGATTCTAATTACGGTAATATATTTTCGGTATGGGACAGACTTTTAGGAACTTATATGGAGTTAGATAGAGAAAAAATAATTTATGGTGTAGATGTGTTTCCTGATGAAAAAGAAAACAGTAATATTAAAGATTTATTGAAGCAGCCGTTTCAAAAATACAAGAAGCCAACGATTATTGATCAATAAAAACGGATTCCAATTCTTTACCAAAATCTTGCATAGAAACGCCTGTTAAATTGGTTAAAACAGTAATAACCAATTCCTCTTTTGGATATACTAATAATATAGTAGATGCACCAATCCCACCTCCGGTATGGTAATATTTAGGTGTGCTGTTTTTTGATGTTTCCACCGAAAAACCTATGCCATAACCTGTATTTTCTCCCGTTGTTAAACGTTGTGATGTAATAATTTCAGAAAGTGATTCTTTCGAAACTATTTTAGGTGAGATAATCTCGTTACCGAATTTAATAAGATCCTCGGAAGTCGATAAAAAACCACCACCACCAACTTTAAATTCATTGCTTACTGGAGTTGCAAGTACTGGTTTTTTTAATACGGAACTACGGTAAAATTTTGTTTTGTTAGGAATATTTACACCCGAAATGTCCATCATAGAATGTCCCATTTTTAACGGTTTGAAGATGGAATCATTTACGTAGGTGCCAAATGGTATTTTACAGGCTTGTTGCATCACTTCGCTTAAAAGCACAAAACCAAAAGTGGTATAATTATATTGTGTTCCAGGTTTAAATAATAGGGGGTCGTCTTTAAATAAATCTAAGCCATCTGTAATGGTCATTTTTTTATTTAAGGCATACTCAATATTGTCTTTGTAATGTCTTACCCCTGCTAAATTACCACCGAGTTGTCGTACAGTAAAATCGTATTCTTTTTTGGGATAATCTGGAATATATTTATAAATACTGGAGTCTAAATCAACTATTTTTTCTTCTGCTAATTTTGCCAGTGTAAGACCTGTTATTGATTTTGAAATACTTGCAATTCTGAAAATAGTTTTATCTGGTTTTACTTTCGTTCTTGGTTTCTTTTGTGCAAACCCAAATCCCTTAGACCAGATAAGTTCGCCTTGTTGAGAAACAGAAATAGACATTCCCATAATGCCATGTTTTCTCAAAAATTTTTTTGCTAGTTTTTTAGCCGTTTTTATTTTAACCTGACTAGGGTTTTCAACTGTTTGACTAAAACCAATACCACTCAATAACAGCATTAATGATGCAATAATTCTCTTCATTTAAACCTTACTTATATAATAGATATTTTGCTCGAGTTACTCTAAATGTTGCCAATCCTTGTTGCCATGAAGCTTTTATGTTAGTTTCTGACACCCCTGTTTCAATTTGCTGTTGAAGCTTTTTAGAGCCCGCTAATTTAGTAAAAAAAGCATTGAAGAAGTCGGATTTGTTTTGAGTAGCTTGATAAGCATTTATTAAATAACTTAAATCTAAACTGCTTAAAGTTTTAGCATTTGTTAAATCCATTCCGTAACACAGTTTTCCTTGGTGTAATGGATATTTGGCGCCTACGTTGGGTTCCGGTGTAAAGGTATATGTATATTTTAGTTTATTTAAAAACGGACTTCCTAAAACCTGAAACTGCGTGTTTGTTCCACGGCCCACACTTACATTAGTGCCCTCAAAAAAGCACAAACTTGGGTAAAGATTTATGGATTTGTCGTTTGGTAAATTCGGACTTGGTTTTATAGGTAAACTATAAGCCATTTGATGCGTGTAATTTTTAATAGCAATCACTTTCAAATCACATTGCACGCCATTTTTTAACCATTTTTCGCCATTTATCATATATGCATATTCACCAATTGTCATGCCATGAGATACAGGAATAGGATGCATGCCAACAAAACTTTTGTTTTCCATTTCTAAAATAGGACCGTCAATATATTGTCCGTTTGGGTTGGGTCTATCAAGTATAATTACAGGAATATTTGCCTCAGCACAAGCTTCCATTACGTAGTGTAAGGTGGAAATGTAGGTATAAAAGCGGACACCCACATCTTGTAAATCAAAAAGCATGACATCAATTTTTGACATGCCTCTATTATTATGTTCATCTAACTTTTTAGCGCCAGATAGTTGTTCGAGTTTCGGTTTTTTATTATCGCCATAAAGAGAAATAATAGGAATACCTGTTTTAGTATCAATACCATCTATAATATCTTCACCAGCATCTGCAGTTCCTCTAAACCCGTGTTCGGGTGCAAATACATTTACTATATTTATTTTTAAGGATAGCAAAGAATCTACAAGATGTCTATAATTTGGGTCTTTAAATAGCACGCTCGTTTGATTTGCTACAATGCCAACACGTTTTCCTTTTAAAAAAGGTAAATAAGCATTTGTTTGATTAGCACCAACTATTATTTTTGGAAGTTCATTTTCAGTTTTTTGTATTTGGTCTTCAGTTAATAAAGTATCTTTTATTAGGTCCTTGTTAATAGCTTTGGTTTTCGAAAAGTTTCCGCAAGAAATCATGACTAAAACAAATAATAAAACTGTATTTTTGAAAACATTAAACGGCATCATATAAATTGAATTACGAGTATTTTATAGCTAAACGCATTATTGGTAGTAAAGCGTATAAAAGTAGTATATCGGCACCAATAATAAAAATTGGTATCGCGGCAATTGCTATTGGTATTGTGGTAATGATGGTTGCCATAGCAACTGGTATTGGTTTACAACAAAAAATACGCGATAAAGTAGTGGCGTTTAACGGTCATGTAACCATTTCAAATTACGATAGTAATACATCTCAGGAAAGTGGAGCTCCTATCTCTACAAAACAGGATTTTTATCCAGAATTTAAATCGGTTGAAGGCGTTAAGCATATTCAAGCCGTAGCTTCAAAATTTGGTGTTATTCGTACCGAATCCGATTTTGAGGGCGCCTACCTGAAGGGTGTTGGAGCCGATTATGATTGGGAGTATTTTAAAGAGTTTCTAATTGAAGGCAAGCTTCCAGACTATACAAAAAATCGAAATGAAGATGTATTAATATCTCAATATTTAGCAAATAGGTTAGATTTTAAAGTAAACGAAACTTTTCAAATGGTATTTCCAAAAGACGATACCGAAAAGCTTCCAAATATCATCACTTATAAAATAGTTGGAATTTACAATTCTGGATTTCAAGAATTGGATGCCCAATATTTAATAGGAGATATTCGTCATATTCAACGAATTAATAATTGGCAAAAAGATGAAATAGGTAATTTTGAAGTCTTTATAAATAATTATGAAGAGCTGCCATTAAAAGGTATTCAAATTTATCAAAACACACCTTCAACCCTTAATACACAAACTATAACAGATAAATATGCATCGGTTTTTGAATGGATAAATATTTTCGACAAAAACATTTATGGCATTATTGGTATTATGATACTTATTGCTGGAATTAACATGATAACCGCATTACTCGTTTTAATATTGGAGCGCACTCAAATGATAGGGATTCTTAAAGCCCTTGGAAGTAATAACTGGAGTATCCGCAAACTATTTTTATACAACGCCACATACCTAATCATGTTAGGTTTGTTTTGGGGTAACATTATAGGTTTGGGCTTGCTGTTTGCACAAAAATATTTAAAACTCTTTCCTTTAGACCCAAGTGTATATTATGTAACCGAAGCGCCTGTTTATATAAATGTCACTTACATTTTGGCGCTAAATTTAGGCACGCTCATCCTGTGTTTACTTATGCTTTTAGTGCCATCGTACATTGTAACCAAAATATCACCAGTAAAAGCTATTAGGTTTGAATAGTATTTTTTAATAATTAATTATGCGCCTGCCTGCAGGCAGGCAGGTTATCAAAAGGGTCGGGCTTTACGTTACAAGTCCTCGATCGTGCCTCACTGTGGGCATTCCACTGCAATCCCTAACGCAGACCGAGATGTTTTTTTTCATAAAAGTCATTAGCAATGAATTGCATACGATGTTTTCTACATGATTTGTTTAATGAATTGTCAGTTTTATAATTTATGTTATTATGTATAATTTGTACGTTTGTTTAATATGTCACTTGATTACATATGCTTTATAAGTTTGTAT
>Ga0102814_10002440_pt1 | contig 12553 bp, 11 predicted proteins | sample ColrivemetaGS741_FD_79112 | JGI IMG/M metagenome (GOLD analysis project Ga0102814, IMG submission 79112) | Estuarine microbial communities from the Columbia River estuary - Flood tide ETM metaG S.741 | ecosystem: Environmental > Aquatic > Marine > Intertidal zone > Estuary | place: USA... | reverse complement strand
CCCAACATCAAAAATACCAATCAAGAATAACTGTTGATGGTAAACGAATATACCTAGGTATGTACCATACCGAAGAAGAAGCTAGAGAAGCCTATCTCAAAGCTAAAGAACAATATCACCAAATACCATAAATGACAAAGAGGAGTCGAATGACTCCTCTTCATCTTTGGAAAAACTATTTATGTAGTATGGTTCTTGCGAACCGTTTTGAGATTACATATATTATCCTATTACGATATCAGTGCCTAATACCGTCGGGTCAATTAAATAAGCTCCACTAGCTGACTTCCATTGGATAGTCAGAGTGGCACCATTCATATCTCCGAGCGCCACGCCTAAAGACGCAACTCCTTCTGTAGCTCGGCCTGCTGACTCAACACCTAAGATGTAATATTCGCCCGCGTTGGATTTAACTACTGCGTAGATTGGTGCTCTACCAATTGCTACTAATGTGTTTCTAAGGTCTTTATCTAAGTTCGTGAACTTTAAAGATAAGTTAGACTCATAAAAAACTGTTCCATTCTCTCTTGAGAATTGACCTGCTTGCTCTAGCCCTGCGAACTCGATATCTTGTTCGAAGTTGTATACTGTGTTAGCTGAGGTAGCTGAATCAACTACGTTATCCGTGTCAAACGTGTAAGTAGTATCACCGTCCCAAGTACCTAACCATACTTTCTCAACTCCACCAACGGAGTTACAGTCTAAAACATAACCATTATCTAAAATACAATCAAATGCCATAATTTCTATTTTTTTATGTTATTTATTATTGTCAGTTATTTTTTTATTAAAGGGGAGACGACACTCCCCTTAATTGTTTCTTTAAGTTCTACTTATTAAAGTGAGAAGTATACTACAAATTCTGGAAACGCGAATTGAACACCCATTTTCCATTTAGCTCTGAATCTTACTTCATCGTTGTCCTCAGAATAAAAAATTCTGAATTCTTCTGCGTCAGATAACAAATCTGTACCGAAGTACAAGTTAGCTGCTCTTGATAACATCATTTTGTTAGTACCGTTAAGACCTCTTACAGCGATAACTCTTACGTTAGTACCAGGAACCATTTGAGAAAACTCTTGACCTTGGTCTTCAGCTCCAGTGTAGTGGAACAAGTTAGCGTCTCTAAGTGCCTTAGAATACAATCTGTAAGTATCATAACCAACGAATAAATGTAAATCGTCAGCGTCAATGATGTCAGCTGGAAGAGCTGTAACCATATCGTCAACTAAATCGATAACGTTTGATGCGTCAATTGCTGTTGCTGATGAAGTGTTACCGTCTACTACTGATGAACCACCAGCTAATTCGATAAAACCATTACATAATGCTAAGTTACCAGTACCACCAGTAACAGACCCTTTCCAAATGATATCATCGATAACAGCTGAAATCTTTCCAGCTTTCTCTTCAGCGAACATTTGTTCAAAAGGAATCTCCTCGTTGTAAGAACCAGGTTGCATCATTTTTTGTGTGTAATAAGATTCTAATGTATCTAAACAAATAGATTCATTAACCTTGATAGGACATACTGCGATATCTCTTTGAGATAATGCTGTAGTTCCAGCATCGTTCCAACCACAAGCACCTGCTTGAAGTTCTAACGTTGAATCAATTATGTTAATGCTCGCTGCTGACTTGATGTCTGGTTGAACAGTAATTAATTGAGTAGTTCTACCTTCTAGAACTGATTTCTTGATAAGCTCCATTTTCAACTCGTCTGTGTAAGTTGATAAAGCTGATACGTTTAAACTCATAATTTAATTTTTTTAATTATATTGTTATTATTATTTTCTTTTACTAAAGAATTTTAATTTGTCTTCTCTCGTAACCGATGAGAATGATTTTTTACTTTGTATTGGTTCTTCAGATGGCTCTGACGCGAACTTGTTGAATCTCTCTTTCAACGCTTCGTTTTCTTCTTTTAAAGAATCGAATGAAGATTTCAAGTCTTTGATTTGAGAAATAAGGTCTTTTAATTGGTTAGTTACTTTAGGAGTTTCTACTTCCATATCTTCTTCAACCTTTTCTTCTTCCTTAGCTTCTTCTTCAACTACTTCCTCTTCTACTTCTTTTTCTTTAACTTCTACTAATTTACCTTCACCGTCTACAACGATAACTCTACCGTCTTCTAAAGTATGTTCTCCTTCTGGAGCTGGAGTGTGTTCTCCTTCTTCAGATACAACCATTACCTCATCACCAGGTGTAAGATAATTTTCTGTTTGACATACAACGTGAATTTTAGTTCCGTCTTCTAAGACTAAGTCCATATTGAATACTTCTTCTTCAACTTTCTCCTCAACCTTTTCTTCTATTTCTTCACCTTCAAGTACTTCTGATTTGTCCATCTCTTCTTTGACTTCCTCATCATTGTGTTTGTCAGCTTCAACTTCTTCTTTTTCTTCCTCTTTGTTCTCTTCTTCAGCTTCTTCGTCTACTCTTTCAATTTCAGAAATCTTACCTTCTTCAACTTGAACAATAACTCCACCTTCTAATTCAAAGATTCCGTCTTCGACAGCTACTTCACCATCTTCGGTGATTTCAGTAACTTCAGCTCCTACGACCATATCAGTTACTCTTAATATTCTACCGTCTTCTGTTTTAACATCAACGAATTTAGCAATATCTTTAGTCTCTTCTTGGAATAGACCTCTGATAGTATTAATTATATTTCTTTTATCACTCATTTTGTTTTTTATTATAAATATATATTTGTTATTGTTGTTTACAATGGTGTGGATTCTAGTCCTTACCGTTAACTAATTCGTTGTATTTGACCTTTACCCCTTTGACGACTTTAAATAGTCTCTCTACGTAAAATACAACCCCTTTATCGTTATTGAATCGTCTGATGTTTTCATCCATTGAGAACCCTTCTACAAAACAAAGTACACCTGCTCCTATCTTAGTAACCAACATCTTATCATCTATCCAAGTGTACAATACCAATACATCCAAACTATAGACCATCATAATCATTGCACAATAAATTGTAATCTTAGATATGACTCTCGCTAGTTTTCTACTCTCTATTTGTTTGTTTTCCTTATAGGACGCCCAGACACCTAAAGCAGTATCGGAGATTACAAAAAGTAATACCAGCCATATCAATGGTATTACAGGTGTAATAAACACAAATAGAGATGCTATGATACCACTCATATATGTTTTCATTATTTGATTTTTAAAAGATTTTTTAGCTCTTCAAAAATATAGTCATCACTTGGGTGTTCAAGAATATTTTCAATTTTAGAGTATACCTCTTCAACAAGTTCGTCTTCCATACGTTCTGAGAACATACCTTCTAAAGAAAATCCTGTAAATCCACCTTCCATCACTACTTCATCCCAATACTTCTCGTTTTCCACGAAGAAAGAAGCCATCCAAGTTCCATCGGGTAAGTCCTTGAAAGCTTCAGAACGAGTTCTTTCGTTTATAATGAATGATTCTACCATATAAACTCCATCAACTTTTTTCTTACTATCGTGATTTTCATTAATTTGATGAATTTTATTCTCTTTGAAATATTTCTTCATCATATCAAAAACAGTTTTCTTACTAAATTTAACAAAGTAAGGGCCTACTACTGGACTATATCTGTATATTGGTGTCTCTGTTACCATTACAGGTCCTGTAATTATCCTTTCTACGTCTTTCTTTTCAAAAACTTCTGGTTTACTTTGGGAGAATGTCATCCATTCTATTTCTGTAGCGGGTCTATCTACGAATGAAATAGCTGATACTCCTGATTCCATATCTTCTATATCTATCTCTAAATAAACTGTGGGTAAATTTTTCTTTTCCATATTACGTATTTTCTACTATTAAATATTATTTTTGTACTTATGTTCACTAAAACTCAGAACTCCTCTCAATCCTACTTACTTTCTTCTGTACATCTGTTACTTCTGACTCAACTACATATGCTCTAACGACTGATTGTTTGTCATTGGATTGGAATGTAGGAGATACAGATTGAGATTGTGGTGCTAATGGTATTCCTCCACCAGCTTGGTTTATTTCTGATAATAAACTACCAAACATAGAACTTGAATTAGAATTGATAACCATCTCACCTGGAGCGAGTAAAGCATCTACTGAATCAACCCCACTAGGAGAACCTGGTACAACACCACCTCTAGCTGCTCTAAATTTCTGTGCTGATATCACACCTATTTGTGCTGCTCCCAATGCTCCGTTTATACTAGCCAAGATAGGACCTACTGGAGGTGGAGCTGCTGCTAAACCTTGTAAGACTGCTTGTGCTGTACTGATTACTGCGTTGGTGATATCGTTAGCTTTGTTTATTCTAAACTGTCTACGTTTAGCTGCGGTTTCTTCTTGTTGTTTCTTTTGTTCAAGTTGTGCTGACTTTTGGTCAAACGCTTCTTGAGAAATAGTCTTGTTAGCTAGTAATGCGTTCAGACCTTCTTGTTCTCTTTCGTATTCTCTTTCCCTTCTTTCAGTAGCTCTATCAGCTGACTCTTGTAATGCTTGGTTGATAATCTCCATAGATTGTTGTATACCAGCTACTACTGAGTCAAATATCAATTGTTGTCCGTCTGTTAATTGGAAGGTATAATCTTTTACTTCTTCTACAGTACCCTCTAGGATAGCCTTAACCTCTGATTGTGCGTCAGCGGTAATATCTACTACATCCTTATTATATTGTACCTCTAACTCTAACTTTTCAGCGTCAGTCAGTTCTTTATTTTGAATATCTTGTCTATACTGTGCCTTTCTTGAGTCTAGTTTCTCCTTTTCCATAGACCTAACCAAAGAGATTTCTCTGTCTTGGTATTGTTTGTTTATTTGTAAAAGTCTTTCTTGTAGTTCTTTTTCATCCTTGATAGTTTGTTCAGCTACAAATATAGCTTCTTCTTTTTTCATTTCTAAGGACCTTTTAAGACGTTCTTGATTGATAACATCTACATCTTGTAAAAGTCTTAACTGAGATAGTCTCTCAAGTTCTCTAGAGTCTTCTATGTCTTGTACTTCTTTATCTCTTAATTTCTTCTTCTCATCTAGTAGTTGTTTCTCTACATCCAATAGATAATCAGCTCCATTTTCTTCAACCTCAGCTATCGCTTCTCTATACTTTTTCTCACTTAAGAGACCTTTAACAAACTTCTCTCCTAACTTAGCTTCTTCTCTTGCGATAGCCCCATCAATTAGTTTGTCTCTTTCAGTACCATATGCCATATTAGCTAATTCTGTTTGTTTGTCGAACTCATCATCTATCAATTGGGTTCTTACTTTAGCTATCTCTCTCAACGCAGCTTTCTCTCTGTTCATTATTGAATTGATATCCTCCAATAACTTCTTACGTCTTTCCATCGCTTTCTTACGTGCTTCTTCTCTCTCTTTAGCTTCCTTCTCTGCTTTAGCTATTTTCTCTGTTTCAGTTTCTATCTTAGCTAATTCTTGTGCTGTCCTTGTATCTTGTAGTGTATTAACCAAATCAGTTGCGTTAGAACTAGCGTCTCTAATTACTTTTACTAACTCATCTCCACTATCAACAGCTCCTTGAAATAACTCACCCTCATCACTATCCGCTCCCATCTCTGTCATAGCTCTACCTAGAGTATTGGTTAGTAAAGTAGCTGATGTTTGTATTTGGTCTAATCCTGTTTTATATTCTTCAGCGGTAATCTGTCCAGTTGTGAATGCTCTCTCAATATTGTTAAATGATGTTTGTACACCTTGTAATTTTGTTAGTAGACTATCATAACCCGCTGCTATATTATCACCTCCAGCATCTTCTTCATCAGTAGCTCGTATAGATAAACGTATACTATGGAATTGGTCATTGATTATTCTAGCGTTTTCTTTAGCTTGTTTTACAGACTCATCTGTAATGATTTGTAACTCTTCTGCTTCTAGTTCTTGTAATGCTGTTCTCTTAGTCTCTAACAACTCTTTTTCTGCGTCATTTAGTTTTGTCTTAGATTCCAATAGTTTAATCTCTGCGTTGAGTACTTCCTTAGCTCCAGATAGTTCATTCTGTTGTATTTTGAGATTGGTAGACCTAATGTTCTGTGCTGTTTCTCTAAGTCTATTACCCTCTTCCATTGTTTGATTGAAACGTGCTTGTGCTTCCGCCGCTTCATTTGTACTTAAGAAGAAGTACGCTAGACCTGCTGTTAATGCTGCTAGACCAGTTACCAATAAGAATACTGGGTTAGCGTTCATTACCGTATTTAAGATTCCTAAACCAACTGAGGCTATCTTACCAGATACACCACTCTTCATTGTCGCTGCTGCTAATGACTCTTGTAGTGCTATAGCTTTGGTGGTTATATTGTTTTGTAGTTTTTGGAATGAAGCGAATGCTTCCATACCTCCAGTTACTATCTTAGTAGCTCCCTCTAACTGAGCGAAGGTTTGGACTAGTTCTTCCATCTTCTGACCACTAGCTCCGATTAAGACCATACCAGCAGCCATATCCATAAATCCACCAGCAACAGATTTAAGTTCTGATGCTACTTGTTCTGAATCCAATGCTTCAATTGAGAGTTCGTAGTTTTTTAACTGTGTATTGGTTTCTATTAAGGCCTGTTTAAGTTCCTTAAATCTTTCACTACCTACCTCTGTCGATTCTAACTCTTGTTGTAAAGAGTCTACCGTCATTCTAAGGTCATTAACTGTTACTACACTCTCTCCGATTTCATTATTTAAGTCAGCTATACTTTTGATAGCTGATTTAGTATTTACCGATATAGTAATTTGAGCTGTTTTAGCCATATGATTGGTTTTTTAATTTCTTATATTATTGGGTCTGGTTGATACCAATAAGATATCCACCCTCTATTCACACCATTGTTGAAGCTTGGATTATCAAACTCACCACCGGTGTCTCTCTCTAAATTAAAGTTTACAGAGTCAAAGTAAGATACACCTTGAGAACCTATTTGAGTATAGAGTCCATAGTATTGTGTATCAGCATCATTTCTAACAATAGCTTGATAGTTTCTAACGGTCTTCCACTCTGTAGCTGATAAACCGTGTGCTACCGATAACGTAGCGGTTGTCTGCATATTCCAAGTACCTATTTCCAATTCTACAAATTCCCATACAGACGCTCCACTATCAAAAGAGATAGTTCTAGTCTCTAAACCTGTATTAGCGTTTATACGGACCGTATCTAGACTCGTAGTACCCGTCTTACCAATATCTATTGTAGTTGTACAAGCACTAATGGTTGAGGTTTGAATACCTGTACTACAGAAATCATAATCCTCAGTACCTTGTGGGTACAAATCAAATTCTTTAATCTCATTACCTAACCTAATAAAAGCCTTTTGGTCAGTTGTGTTAACCATAATCTCTCCTTCAAAGATATCTGTTGTAGTGAATTCGTTAAGTGTTGTCGCTGATGTTACAGTTGGGATGACACCTGCTACAGTGCTTCTCTTCTGTAATAATCTCGAATATTCTATTTTATCTGACATATTTTCTTTATTTAAAATATTATTTATGACTTTCTGTTTCTAACTTATAGTCTGTCCAGAATCGTCATTATAGATGATTGGTCTTGTGGTTTGGTCTCCTCCGAAGTTTCTTACACTATCCACAGTACCATCAACTATATCTATTAAGTTTGTTTTTGAGACTGGTAGAACTTCATCCTCACCTGCATCAATTATACTTACTTTGTTATTATGTATCTCACCATTCTCATCAATAAGGACATTACCGATATATAATGTATTGTCTTGGTTAGCTGTAATACCATTACCAATAATCAGCGTATTTCTACTAATGACTGAGTTATCATCACCTACTACCATTGCTCTACCATCACCTAATCTAGTTAGATAGTTTCTTTTACCAATGATTTGAGTACCAGCTATATTATAAGAGTTATTATTCTTTTGTTTAGCTAAAGGTCCTGTAGCGTTAGATACTGGTATTACACCAATTGATGTTGTAGGCCACTTACTACTACCTGCTGGAAGAGATGGGTCTACTGGGTCTATAATTGGTCCTATAGGTAATACCTTACATAAACCATTACTATATTTACCACCTAATGATTCACAACAGTCCTCTGTAATCTCTTGACCACTCGCTGATATAACAAACGAAGCGTTCAACTGTTGGATTACTTGTAAGTCTGTTGGACATAATTGGTTAGCTATTGGAATAGGTAACTGGTCAGTAGGTTTATTATCGATTGTATTTATCTTATATAGTTCTACCTTTGTTAAACTATCACTACCAACTGGGTTATAGTCAGATATTTTATTGACTCTCCAGTACGCTCCATTCAAAAATATCATATCTCTAAAGTCAAAATTAGCTATATCTTTAGGAGTTAAGAAAAAGAGTCCTTCTAAAAGTCTTGAATTAGGGTCTATAATACTCTCTAACGTCTTTTTATGGAACCTCTCGAACAAGTTGTTCACAGGATAGATAGAAGTCTCCCAATAGATTTTATCTGTTCTACCAAATCCTAGGTCTTCTGTTGGTGAATATGGGTTATCCCACATACCACAGTAAGGATATTGTGTAAGCGTAGTTACATTTTCATCGTTAAACTCATCATCTCTTAATTCAAATGTCTCACAATCCAATAATCCATCGTAGAATAAGATTCTAAAATTGACCTTTCTAGGTTCTATTACGTTATTAGGCCAATCTACAAAGTAAGGAGCTACCCTATCTTGGATTCCTATACTAGCATCTGGTGTTGGTGAGAAGATTAACTCATTCTTTTGTATCTCTTTAGAGAAGTCATTTATAATTTGTACGGTATATTCTCCGTATTCTCTACTAGTCTCTTGGAAATAAGTCTCATTGAAGTAGTCTTCGTCTTTCTTATACTTGTAAACGAAGGTATTAGCATCTAAATCAGACATAGGTGTAATCGTTACATCACCATCATTATCCAATTTAGGTGTCCAATCTAGTACTCTCTGACTAGAAGCGAAGTAATTGTCCCTAGGTTCTATAATCAAATCGTTTATTTTATTAGGATTATCTGAAACTACTAGGTTGAATTGTTTGATTATATTTAAAAAGAAGTCCTTAAGTTTGATTTTAGGAACTATTGAATTCATAAATATTTCCTCATTACCGTAAGATTGTGAGGTTGAAGTGGATATCTCTAACGCTGTGGGGGTTACATCGAAAGATTCTTTTAAAACCATTCTAAGACCAATATCATCTGAGTCATTTGGTGAACCTCCATTGTCTAATTGAAATTGAAGAGCTGAAGGCCATCTAGTACCGAATCTAATTCTGATTCTATCACCAGCTTCTAACCATACATTCTCTGCGTTTAAACCGAATGTCATTGGTGCTCCAGTATCATACCAAGGACTTGCGTGATATACCTCATCTGAAGGTACATAATATTGTGTTGGATATTGACCATCACCTATTGGTTGGTCTATTATAACTGATGAACCATCTGGACTTACTTTCTCTAAGTAGTAGATATACTCTAATCGACCAGTACCTCTCCATTTGATATCAAATAAAGAAAAATCAGATTCCCACTTAGCAAATAATTGTCCGTTAAATGTGATATTATAATACCCTTGGTCTTGGGTTACATAAAAGAACTCATTCCAAAGGTTATCGTTATCTTGGAATACTACATCACCAACTTGTCCACTCTCTCTATCTAAAGGAAAGAAATAGAATGAATCAGAGTTATATTTCCAAGGGTCTTCATATCTAATTTGTTGTCCTCCAAAAATAGACTTATATCCAGTAGTAGGGCCTAAGTTATATTCAGGTTGTGAACCATCTACACCCACATTTACAAATCTTTGGTTTTGTGTCTCTTCTGGTATCTGAAGCGTACCCTCATTGTAAGGTATAATTAGTTTCTTAAAATAGTCTGATTCAAAGAAATTAGAAGTGTATGTATAATCAGAGAATCTAAATAGTTCATCCATAAGCGTTTTTACATAGACTGCTGGTTGAGCATCATATATATACCACTTATTTAAAATATCGTCTGACTGACCGTTTACAATGTAAGGGTATACATAACCCTCACCTGACTCTAGTTGTGTCGGTATACCGTAAACCTGCTGTATATAATCCCAACTCTTGATGATTGTTTCTCTATCTCTAGTATGGTTATATTTTGAAAACTCCAAATCTGATAAATAGTAATCTTGGAATGTACTCATAATATCTCTCAAACTACCTGCTACAATAACCTCATATCTGATATCTTTATTATCAATTATGATATTGAGTAGTTGTAGTCTACCATTTAAGATTTCATTATCACCAATTCTAATGTTTGCTGGTATACTAATATTTGGATTGAAATTGGTACTATCTACGTTAACATCAAATATCTGTTCAAAGAATAGATTGTTATTAGGCGTACCTGGTAACTCAATTGTCTTTGAGAAATTTGTCTTTCTCTTTGTAACATCTAGAATATCCTCTATTTGATAGTTTAAGCTAATACCAAAATCGTCAAATGTATCTAAGGGTTTTCCTTCTGCTGTGATTGTATATTTATTCATCTATGTAGTTTATTATAAATATGGAATTCTTACTACTGTTTTTAAACTAAAAAACCCCCACTGTAATAGTAGGGGTTCTCTAAATATTCATATTAATCTAAATCCTATGATTGTGATGCTTTCAAATCTTCTAAATCTTGATACATTTTCAATAGTTCAGCTTCTTTAGCCGCGATTAATTCATCTGTTGTTTGTTCTTCTGGTAGTGGAGTAGTTTCTACTAATACTCCATTTACATATTTTTCTATTACGTGATTTGGTTCCATATCTTTTTATTTATATTTTTATTGTTATGCTCCTAATCCAAATATAACTGAGAAGTTATTTAGGAATCCTGATGTAGAGTGTGCTACACCTGATAATGAAGTTGGTAGTGGGTCAGTAGGTGCTAAGTCCCATTTGTAACTATAATCTCTATAAATGATAGTTGATGAACCCCAAGATATTGGGTCTATATGCCAACAAGTATCATCAGTATTCTTATAACAGTTAACTTGGTGAGAGTTACTAGAATAGTTTCTAAGACCAATCCACCACGTATTACCTACTGTGTTATTTGATAAAGTATGACCTATTCCAGATACTATCTTAAGACCTGTAGTTGAAGTTGATACTGAAGTACCACTATCCAATTCTAAATCTCCTGGTACGATTCTACCATTAGCATCTGTTTCAGCTCTATAAATAACTGGTCTTAACTCTGCTGTACCTGTACCCGCTGCCATAGTAGCAGTCAGTTTAAATACTATCTCATCAATCGTTGAACCTGGTGTAGCGTACATTATTGATAACCATAATGAACTACCCAAGAATGTACTTGTTTGAGAGTTAGAGTAAGATAATTGAGGTTTTGTTAATCTAAATGTATAATCGTATGCTGGAAAAGCGGTAGGGTTAGAAGCGAATCCTATTCCTCTAAAGTCAGTAGGACCTGCTGCTGCTCCTGTATCAGCTCCTCCACCTGGTTGCCAAGTACCGTTACCTGATGCGTCAGAAGTTAATACATAATTAGTAGTAGGTGATGTTGTTAATTGAAAACCACCATTGACAACTAAATCATTAGTAACAGTCAATCCAGATACTTCGTTTATAGAAGCGTCAAACGTATCACCATTTGAAGTGATAGTAAATGTGTTATTAGTTGGACTATAAGTAAAAGAAGATATCTCACCAGATGGTGCTTGCCAAGAAGCTAATCCTGTAGCGTCTGAGGTAAGAACGTATCCATCTGTCGCTCCATTTGTTACTTGTAATGTGTTTGTACTTGTTAAATTGTTAACAGTAAGAGCTGACATTGGGTTTATTATCGCTTCGAAGTTAGCTATAGCTGCTCCAGTCTGTGATAAGTTTAGTGAATTGTCAGCGTAAGAATAGGTGAAACTAGTTACTTCTGATGTAGAACCAGTTGGTGAACCACCACCACCTATTACGTTAACCCCTAGATTTCCATCATTATCAAGGTTAACTATTTTGAAAAAATCGTATTGATTGTTTACGTTAGCACTCATATTTATATTTTTTTTATTTTGTAATTTTAATTAGCTTGATATACTATAAGATATCCTTCTGGCGTTAGGTTGATTGATTTACCAACGTTATATTGAGACACACCATCTACTACTGGTGGGACTCTTGGTACAATGACAATATTTACATTACCATCATTATCTAAACTGATGTCTTCAAAAAACTCTTTCCAATTCTCTTCTAATGCCATAATTCTTTTATATTAAATATATTTTGGTTATTTCTGTTTATCTTAAAATCTAACTTCATTGTAAGATATTCTAACATTGAACGTATAGTTGTATATCATATCATTGTTATTCTTCTTTAATTCTAATGCGTTTTGTTCTACAATACACCCTACAAGGTCACCCTCTGGTGTTTGAAGGTATACAGATGTTGATTCTAATAAATCTTTTATTTGTAAATTTTCATAGTCTCTCATCCATCCAGAATTAAGAGTTACTTTATCTCTACTTCTTCCAAAGTATTGCGTCTCACCTCTACCATAACTCTCATATCCAAAGGTATCGTCTTCCCAATTACCTTCT
>Ga0102814_10002438_pt1 | contig 12562 bp, 9 predicted proteins | sample ColrivemetaGS741_FD_79112 | JGI IMG/M metagenome (GOLD analysis project Ga0102814, IMG submission 79112) | Estuarine microbial communities from the Columbia River estuary - Flood tide ETM metaG S.741 | ecosystem: Environmental > Aquatic > Marine > Intertidal zone > Estuary | place: USA: Columbia... | reverse complement strand
GTAACAACTCTGGAAATGGCGGTGGGAAACCAACTGACAATGGAAATACAGGTGGTGGAAACGGCGGGAAGAGCATGAGCGGAACTGGAGGGTCAAAACCAAAAGTTAAAACCCCAGAGCCTAAGAAAACGGAAGAAGAGAAGCCAAAAACGGAAGAAAAACCTGCCGTTGAAGGAGGGGGGAAAACCCCAACCCCTGCACCAAAAGGAAGAGGATAAATTTGAAAATAAAGCAAACAATAAGAAACCACTCGTAAATACGGGTGGTTTTCTTTTTTCAGAATTTTTTAATGTCAATTCTACTCGTTATATTCGCACCCTTAAATAGTTAACAAAAATGGCATTAATCGGTAAAATTAGAGAGAAGTCTGGTCTATTGGTTATTCTGATTGGAGTAGCACTTTTAGCTTTTATCATGGGAGACTGGCAGAAGATCACTGGAGGAATGGAGAATCTATATGGCTATGGAACCGTCTACGGAGAAAAGGTAGATTACAAGGCCTATGAAGAGGCAAGCCGAAAGTTTGAAGAACAGGATCGAATGCAATTTGCGCAACAGCAGCGTGAATATAGCCAGAGAGATCAGGAAGCAACTACGGATAAAGCATGGAATTACGTTGTCGAAACTACTTTATTTGAAAAGGAGTACGAGGCGCTTGGTATTGATGTAAGTGATGCGGAGTTTGATGCTTACCTTTATGGTACTGATGGATTCCAGGTTATGCCTGAACTGGCTCAAGGATTTACGGATTCAATTACGGGTATTTTTAACGCTAAATTGCTTCAGAAAAGAATTGAGGAAATGGAGTCTTCATCTGATCCGAATGTTCAAAAGCAGTGGGAAGACAGCAAGAAGTACTACGTTGACAAAAGAAAGCAAGAAAAGTATTTCTCCCTTTTAGGTCAAGGGATGTACGTTTCCAAGCTTGAAGCAGAAGAAGAGTATTTTGCCCAGAAAGAAGTAAAGAACATTTCTTATGTTGTCAGACGATATACTGAGATTTCAGATGAGGATATCAAAATCTCTGACGATGAGCTTAAAAAATATTACGATGAGCATAAGGATGAGAAGAAATATGAGAACCGTACTGCTCAAAGAGAAGTAAAGTGGTTTGACGTTAACATTCTTCCTTCAAAAAAAGACACAAGCGATTTCAACAAGTTGATGGAGCAAACGAAGAAATCTTTTGCAAGTGCTGTAAATGATTCATTGTTTGTAATGGAAAACAGTGAGTTGAAATTTTATACATCAAGTAAATTTGCAACGGCTGTTCCTGAGGGTCACAGCAAAGCTCAAAATATGATGGTGACTTATCCAAAATACATGGATACTGTTTTCAAGACATCAGCGGTGGGTGATATTGTTGGGCCATTCCCAAGCAAAGACAGATTGGTTGTCGCTAAGGTTATCGGTTACACGCCTTCAAGACTTAAAGCTCGTCATATCCTTTTGGCTACTAATGGGGCTACAGACGAAAAGGTGTTTGCAGCGAAGCAAAAGCAGGCAGATTCTTTGATGAAGTTGATCAACAAGGACAATTTCGCTGAATTTGTAACCAGGTACAGTGATGATAAAGGTTCTGTTCCTCAGGGAGGTGAGATTGACAATTTCATTGAGGCGGACATGGTACCTGAATTTGGAAATTTCTGTGCAACAGAACCAATTGGAAAGATTGGATCTGTAAAGACTCAATATGGTATCCACATCATTGAAGTACTGGAAAGAGACGCTGAAAAATTCCCTCTTGTGGCTGCAGTGATGAAAACGTTTAAGGCCAGCCAGGAAACGATCGACAGAAAAGAGTCTGAAGTTTATGAGCTTCTTTACAAGCTTGAAGAAAAGGTTTCTGCGCAATCTGAATTGAAGGCGAAGCTTGATATTTTCGATACGATCGTGCAGCAGGCGGGTTATTTTGCAAGACCTATCAGTATTATGGCCGATAATCCAAAGCTTTATGGATTTACAACATCATTTGCTGAAGACAAGATCCTAAAACTTGCGTTTGCTGAAGAGGCAAAGGCGGGTGATGTTACGACAGCACCTATTAAAGACAAGGATCGCTATATTATTGCAATGGTTTCTTCGATCAGAGAAAAAGGAGCCCCTTCATTTGAAGACATCGAGAAAGTAATGAAGCGTGATCTTCTGGAGGAGAAAAAAGCAAAGCGTCTTACTAACCAATTGATCAAGGATAAAACGCTTGATGCAATGGCAAAAAGAGGTAACACAAGTGTGTTAAAAGCAGAGGTAACTTTTGCTAATCCTCAAATTACAGGTTCTGGATACGAGCCAGAAGTTGTTGGAACGCTATTCTCTGGATTAAAGGATGGTCAGCGCACTCTTCCTTTGAAAGGTAAATTGGGAGTGTATGTTGTGCGTATCGACAAAACTGTTAAAGCTCCTGCAGCAGCCAATTATAATATTGAAAGAGAACAAATGTTGGCAACACTGAGAGGAGGTCTTCAGAATTCAGCCTTGAATGGTTTGAAAAAGAAAGCCGAAGTCATTGATAACAGAAGATTCCTTAAAATAGGACTAAGAAGATAAAGAAAAAGGGGGCTGAGCCCCCTTTTTTATTGACAAGAAAATTTGGTGCCGGGCAATGAACGAACCAAGCCCTTTAATTCCAGATTAAACAGTATTGGGTTTAATTCTCTGATACTTCTTGAAGTTTGAGCCGATAAAAGATCAATTTGAAGCTCTCCATTTTGCAAAGCAGAAAGAATTTCAGCTTCTTCATGAGAAACATTCTGATAAACCATCGTTTGTTTCGTTTTTGTTTGCGAATTCCACCCCATCCATTTCAATAGTTCTTCGGCTGAAGAGATCAACTGAGCCTTGTTTTTTTTAATGAGGTCATTACACCCATGTGATGTTTCAGACTCTACACTTCCCGGGAAAGCGAAAACATCTCGATTGTAATCAAGTGCGAGGTCAGCGGTAATCAATGAGCCTCCTGATAGTTTGCTTTCAACCACCACAACAGCATCCGACATGCCGGCCACAATTCTATTTCTCATTGGGAAGTTTTCCCGGTCTGGTTTCGTGCCCGAAATGAATTCAGAGATCAACCCGCCATTCTTCATCATCTCCTTTGCATCGAATCTATGCGAAAAAGGATAAATACGGTCAAGGCTGTTCCCCATTACCCCGACAGTCGAAATGTTTTGTTCTAAAGCATTTCGATGTGCCAGGATATCTATTCCGTAGGCCAGTCCACTAACGATCTGAATTCCTTGACCAGAAAGATCCCGCATCATATTTTTAACAATTCGCTCTCCATATGAAGTACAATCTCTTGTGCCTACTACCGCAAGTACCTTTTCTGCATTTGGATCAAAATCACCCCTGCTATAGATCATTAAAGGACCATCGGCACATTGACGCAATCTACGGGGATAATTTTCATTGGAATAGAAATGCGTTTGGATTCCATTTTTCAAAATGAAATTTAATTCTTTCTCGGCCTGTTCGAGTGGCTCGATCAAGTTTAATAACCTGAAGAAGGCCGCAGAAAACCCTGTTAATGAGGATAGTAACCTTGGATCCTCTTTAAAAACCCTTTCCGGATCTTCAAGTGATGCTAGTAATGAACTTCCCCTCTTTGGTCCAACCCCTCTTATCAGACTGAAAGCAATCTGATACAATTGTTCTTTATTATTCAAAATATTATTAGCTTGGTACTATTAAGATAGTTAAAAAGTTCATTTATTGAACTATGTTTAAAATACTTTTACTACTACTTTTTTGCCCCGTTTTGGCATTTTCTCAGGTGACTGGTAAAGTACTTGAGGGGAAGTCCAAAGACCCTATTGTTGGCGTAAAGATCACGGTGTCTGATGGAAACAAAACCCTAACAGATTACGAAGGGAAATTTTCGATACGGATAAATAATTATCCTGTTTGGGTAAAGGCCACATATATGGGGCTTATGGCAGATTCTACATTGGTGTATTCAGATACAACGATAACGCTTTACATGTTTGAGGCGCTCCAGGAAATAGAAACAGTTGTCGTTTCGGCAGGAAGAAGAGATCAGAGCATTGAGGAGGTTCCCGTTTCGATGGAAGTACTGAAGCCTGAGCTAATCAATAACAAGGGATTTTCAAATCTTGAACAGGCAGTTAATCAGAGTCCAGGAGTATTTGCGATGGATGGACAGGTAAGTATTCGTGGCGGTGGCGGATTTGCATATGGGGCGGGTAGTCGAGTCGCGGTCATTTGGAATGGTATCCCGATGGTTTCTCCCGATGTTGGAGATGCAAAATGGAATTCCATTCCTATGGAGCAAGCATCACAAATTGAAGTTTTGAAAGGAGCTTCGTCCGTTCTGTATGGTTCGGGAGCGTTAAACGGGATCATTTCGTTGACAGAAAAAGAACCGGGGCCAGAAGAAAATATAGTGGCCAAAGTTCAATTTGGGATATACGATAATCCTAAACGCCAGAGTTTAAAATGGTGGTCAAAGAACCCTGCATTCTACATGATGGATGCCTATTATGGAAAAATGAACAAACGCTTCGGGTTGACAATTGGAGTAAATGGATTTAGTGATAAAGGCTATAAAGATGGAGAGTATGAAAATCGGGGTAGGGTAAATGGAACATTCTATTTTCGACCGGTTAAATTTCCGAAACTGAAAAGCGGAATTGGCTACAACTTTCAATATCAGGACATCGGTGTCTTTGTCCTTTGGCAGAGTGATTCTTTAGGATACACTCCCTTTGGAGGATCGGACACTTCTGTTCCAGGATCTTCCCTGAGCTTTCAAAGATCAATTCGATTAAATCTCGATCCATATGTAAAGATGTTTGATAAATGGAATAACAAACACTTTATTCGCACCAGATACTATTTGGTTTCAACAGGGAATTTGACGGAATTATACGCCTCTTCCAAAGCTGAAATGTATTATGCAGACTATCAGTTTCAGCGGGAAACGAAGAGAAAGGGAAATCTAACACTTGGTCTCACAAACATCAATAATGTGATCAATAGCAGCGTATTTGGAGATCACCTTTCGGAGAGCGCTGCTATCTATTCTCAATTCGATCAGAAACTTAAAAAATGGGATTTTACCGCTGGATTAAGGTTCGAGTATTTCCAGCAAGATGATAAGCCAAAGGACTCTGAGTTTAAAATGGGTGAATTAACCTTGCCAGTTTATCCAATCCTCAGAGCAGGGGTCCATTTTGAACCAATAAAGCACACTCATTTGAGAGCCACTGTTGGTCAGGGAATTCGATTCCCTTCTGTTGCAGAGCGTTTTGTTGCTACATCTAATGGAGGAGTCATACTATTCCCGAATCCTGATCTTAAACCGGAAATCGGTTGGTCTTCGGAGATCGGTGTGAAACAAGTGGTAAAAATGGGTGAATGGAAAGGACTGATCGATGTTGCCGGATTTATTAATAACTATGACAATATGATCGAGTTTGCTTTTGGGGTTTATAATCCGGACAGTATTCCGTTAAATACAGTGCCAGGAACTCCGGGATACATCTACAACTGGGTGGGACTCAGAGCAACTAATGCAGAAAAAGCCCAGATATCTGGAGTTGAACTCTCATTTAACAGTGAGGGGAAGATCAAATCGGTAGATCTTACTACGCTTTTGGGCTACACGTATATGAACCCGATAAGTCTTAACAAGGACCCACAGTACTTATCGACATTCTCTGATTCCGGGAGTAATTTGTTAAAATATCGCTTCAGACATCTGGCGAAAATGGACATTCAAGCGAAGTATAAAAGATACATGCTGGGATTCTCGAGTAGGTATAACAGCAATATGGATAATATTGATGTGATCTTTGAGGATGGTATCCTTGGTCAACAGGTCTTACAGGGCCTTAAGGAGTATAGAATGATCCATAATAAAGGTGCATTGGTTTTTGACATTAGAGCCGGATATCAGTTGAAGGAACAATTGAAAATTAATTTTATTGCTAATAATTTGTTGAATGCTGAATATTCATCTCGACCAGCCGACCTTCAACCACCGAGAAATTTTATCTTGCAGTTGCAGTATCAGCTGTAGTAAATCACTCCTTTTTTAGAAAAAATACCTAATATTGAGATGCTAAAGTCTACTGAACTTATGAAGAACTACATATTGGCCCTAGGATTTTTATGTCCTTTTCTTTCATTTTCTCAGATCAATGGTGTCGTTTTGGACGAAAAATCCAATGAACCTGTTGTTGGTGCTAAAGTGATCGGATCTGATGGCAACAAAGCGATTACGGATTTTGACGGAAAATTCCTGTTGAATTCTACCAATTTTCCTGTGACACTCATCACCTCCATGTTACCCTATGCTAATGATACAACGGAAGTAACTGCAGCTGGAGAGATCACAATTAAATTGTCCGAACCCGTACAGGTAATCCAGACAGTTGTTGTTTCTGCTGGGCGTAGAACACAGGAAGTAGAAGAGGTTCCCATCTCTATGGAAATTATCCGCCCATCGCTGATCGACAATAAAGGAATTACGGACCTTGAGCAAGCCGTTGATCAGGCACCGGGAGTCTTTACGATGGATGGTCAGGTGAGTATCCGTGGGGGCTCGGGTTTTGCATACGGAGCTGGCAGCCGTGTACTTTTATTATGGAATGGGATGCCGTTGCTTTCAGGGTATGCTGGTGATACGCAGTGGAACGCTATTCCTATGGAGCAGGCATCTCAGATCGAGATCATGAAGGGAGCCGCTTCAGTGTTGTATGGTAGCGGTGCCTTAAATGGTGTTATTGCCTTAACCGAAAAGGAGCCTGGACTTAAGCCTGAGACCAAATTCAAAATACAGTACGGGATCTATGATAATCCAAGAAGAGAATCATTGAAGTGGTGGAGTACGAGTCCAATGAACCAGCAAATTGAAGCATATCGAGGACAGATGTATAAGAAGTTCGGATACACCGTTTCAACGACAGTTTTCCGAAATGACGGATACAGAGAAGGAGAGACCGAATTCAGAGGAAGGATCAGTGGAACACTTTATTTCAAGCCACAGAAATTCAAAAGAGTAAAAACAGGTATCGGATACAATTATCAGCTGCAGAAAACAGGAAACTTCTTGATCTGGCAGAGTGATACGTTCGCATATACTCCAAGCGGGGGAGCTGATACATCTTTTGACGCTTCGACGCTAACATACAATTTCGGACACCGCTTATTTATTGACCCTTATATCAAGATCATTGATAAACACAACAACAGACACAACATTAAGACGAGAATGTACTGGGCATTCAATGACAATATCACTAACCCTGCTCAGAGCAACGGTGCAACGATCTATTTCAGCGAATATCAGTTCCAAAGACAGTACAAGAGTGGAATCACCTTAACATCTGGCCTCTCTAACATTTACAATGTTGTGTTATCCGAGCTATTTGGTGATCACAAGTCTAACAACACGGCAGCATATGTTCAATACGAACATCATATCAAAAAACTGGACATCGTTGCAGGAATGCGTGCAGAGTATTTTGAAATGGATGGCCGTTCTGGAGATAGTGATTTCATGCTGAATAAAAAGGATTCTACGACGATTCCATTCTATCCGGTGTTCAGATCTGGATTCCATTACGAATTGGCAAAATACACCCATTTAAGAGCATCGATCGGTCAGGGTATCCGCTACCCTTCAGTTGCAGAAAGATACACCAAGACAAGTGTTGGGGCCTTGAACATTTTTGAAAATCCTGATCTAAAGCCTGAAATTGGTTGGGCAGCTGAATTAGGATTAAAGCAAGGTGTAAAAATGGGTGACTGGAAAGGTATGATCGACCTTTCTGGATTTGTGAACCAATATTCGAACATGATGGAATTCGGATTCATCATTTTCAATCCACTTACGAATAAGGCGGTGAATGTAGCCAATCCATCTTCTGAGGACATTGCTTTCTTTACTTCCCCTGAGTGGAATCAGAATTACACAAAGTACATTGGTTTCCAGGCTCAAAATGCGGAGAAAGCAAGAATTTCTGGTTTGGAATTATCATTCAACAGTATGGGTAAGATCAAGAATGTAGAGGTGGTTACACTGATCGGATACACCTATATGAATCCGATCTCGCTCAATAACGACCCGAATTACAAAGCATCTTTCTCAGATACAACGGAAGGACTTTTGAAGTATCGATTCAGACATCTTGCCAAAGCGGATGCAGAGTTTAATTATAAGAAGTATAGCTTCGGATTCTCATCTCGTTATAGCGGGTTTATGAAGAACATTGATGTTGTATTTGAAGAGGCAATTGCGGGGAGCACATATATCCTTCCGGGTTTAAAGCAATACAGGATCGATAATAATCGTGGTAATCTAGTGTTCGACGTTCGCTTTGGATATAAATTGAAAGAAAATTATCGTCTTGGATTCATGGCGAACAATGTCTTCAATGCGGAATATTCATCGCGTCCTGGTGATATTCAAGCTCCAAGAAACTTCCTGGTACAGCTTCAAATGAAGATCTGATGAAGGTACTAGGGGTCATTCCTGCACGTTACGGATCCTCTCGTTTTCCGGGAAAACCACTTCTTGAGATCAAAGGGAAAACCATGATCCAGCGGGTTTATGAAGGTGCGATCAAATCTAAATTGATCACGGACCTTGTCGTGGCGACGGATGACGAGCGTATCATTGAAGAAGTCAATCGATTTGGAGGAAGGGTGATGCTTACAAGTAGCGAGCACCCAAGTGGAACGGACCGTTGTGCTGAGGTGCTTAGTCATTTTCAGAACATTGATGTCGTGATCAACATACAAGGTGATGAGCCATTGGTCGACCCTGAACAGATCGATACTTTGCTTCAGGTTTTTACAAATGATAAGGTGGAAATCGGAACTTTAGGGATCGATCAGGTATCACTGGAAGATCTTCAGAACCCAAACAGAATAAAGGTGGTGGTGGATCACGCGGACAGAGCATTGTATTTTAGCCGTAGTGCAATTCCTAATTTTGCAAATGCAAAAGGAGCCCCACTTTCTTCTTACCCATATTTACGTCACATTGGCTTATACGCATACAGGGCTCAAACACTGAGAGAGATTACTTCACTGGAACCAACACGTCTTGAAACAACTGAATCTCTTGAACAATTACGCTGGCTGTATTATGGCTACAAGATCCAGGTAGTAAAAACGCACATCGAAACTCCGAACATTGATGTTCCGGACGATGTCGAAAAAGTACTTCGGTTTCTGTAACCCTTTCATCAGATACGCGTAAGTTGGATACGTGCGTAGAATTGCATAACTTTGAAACATGATTACTGTAGAGCAACTTATTGGCGATCTCTTACTTAAACACAATTGTGTGATAGTTCCTTCGTTTGGTGGGTTTGTGGCAAGCAGAAAACCTGCAGTAATTGATCATGCAACAGGCATGATCACTCCCCCAAAGAAAAAACTTCTTTTTAATCGACAACTATTGAATAACGATGGGTTGTTGATCTCTGAGTGTTCAGTGAGGAATACACTTTCTTATGAGCGATCTGAATCATACATATCTCATACAGTCGCATTCTGGAATGAGTCCTTAAGAAGAGGTGAAAGAGTGGAGATCGAACGCGTTGGACACCTTTACTTTGATCAGGAGAAAAATCTTTGTTTCGAGCAGGACAGATTCTTCAACTTGTTGCTGGAGTCATATGGTCTTGGAAGTGTAAGATTTGTATCTGAAGCAGATGTTAAGGCGAACGAAACATTGACTGAAGAGAAGCTGGCTCCGATTAAGGAGATAAGTTTTGACAAAGTAGTTCAACCGGTTGAAAATGAGGAGCCGGGTATCATAGAACATCCTGCGGTTAAGGAAAGCAGAAAAGTATGGAAATACGTGGCAGCAGCTTGCTTGTTGCCAATTGCGTTTTATTCTTTCTGGATTCCAATGAAGACAGATGTGCTGGAGTCAGGAATGATCTCTGTTCGTGACTTTAATCCATTCAATACCGTAGTTACTTCGGTTTATCAGAAAAAGGAGCAGACGTTGGAAAGTATTCCAGCTGATCCTGAAACACTTGAAGAGAAGATCGAAAAGTTGGACAAAGATGTTGAGGTGTTTTCATATGAATTCGATGATGATCTTTACATCCCGGTTAGGATTCCAAAAACAAATACTCCTGAGGTGACAAACACTGAAGTTGAATATACAACAGTTTCTTCTCAAGGAAATTTTGACCTTATCGTGGGCTGCTTTGGCGATGAAAACAATGCTAAAAATCTTGTAGCGAAATTGAAGTCGGAAGGATTTGAAGCGTACATTGTTGATGTATCCAATAACCTCTCAAGAGTAAGTGCAGGGAATGCGAATGATCAAGACGCAATTTCTCAGCTCAATCAGAAAGTATCTGCAGCGGGTTATACTGGATGGGTACTTAAGCATTAACCTTATTTTATGATCTTATATAACGTTACAGTCAGCATCGATCCTGAAATTGCTGAAGAATGGCTGACATGGATGCGGGAAGTCCATATTCCCGATGTGATGGCAACAGGATGCTTTATAGAAAGCAGGATCTCCAGAGTGCACGGAGAGGAAGAAGGTGGAATGACCTACGCGATTACTTATCTGTCGCCAAGTCAGGCCTTGCTGGACGAGTATCAGTCAAACCATGCTGCGGCACTTCAAAGAGAACATTCGTTGAAATATGACGGAAGATTTGCTGCCTTCAGAACAATGTTGTCTGTTATAGAGGAATTCAGGTCACATGTCAGTTAAAGCAAAGAAGCATCTTGGACAGCATTTCCTGGTCGATAAAAACATCTGTCAGAAGATCGCGAATCAATACGGGAATCATCACGGGTGTAATCGAGTTTTAGAGATCGGCCCTGGAATGGGAGCATTGACTGAATTCTTATTACAGCGAGAAGAATTAGATGTATACGTGATCGATGTCGACGACGAATCCATCGATTATCTGAAAAAACATTACACTCAACTTGAAGGCAAGATCTTCCATGGAGATTTTCTAAGAATACATCCCGAAAAGATCTTCAGTGAAGGATCATTTGCAGTGGTAGGGAACTTCCCGTATAATATTTCATCTCAGATCCTTTTCCGTTGTTTACAGTTTAGAAACAGGATCCCCGAGATCATGGGGATGTTTCAGAAGGAGGTAGCAGAAAGAATTGCTGAACCTCCTGGGTCAAAGCAATATGGAATACTGAGTGTTCTGATGCAGGCATTTTATGACATTAAATACTGCTTTACAGTTGATGAGCACGTGTTTAATCCTCCACCAAAAGTAAAGTCAGGAGTTATACGTTGTACACGGAATGACAGAGAAACGCTTGGTGTTAATGAAGAGCTTTTTATTAGAGTAGTAAAGGCCTGCTTTAACCAGCGAAGAAAAACCATTCGCAACTCTTTGAAACCGATCCTGAATCCAATGCCTTTTGATCATGAATACCTGCAGCGAAGGCCAGAAAGAATGTCCGTAGAGGATTTTATTGAATTGACCAGAATGGTGGAATCACATCTGAAGAAGTGATTTTGTCTAAAAAACCATTGTTTTTCGGGAAAAATGATTTTCTTTGTCAGTATAAAATTGAATTAAAATGGGTTCTTCATCAGTTTTTTATGCGATCGGTGATTTTTTAACTTGGACGTTTGGTATTTTCGAAATGATCGGAAACACGTTTAATTATTCGTTGATCTTACTTGGTTTTATCGGTTTGTTCTATTGGTTGAACTTACAGAAGAAATTTAACGACAAAGCTAAAAACGAGGGGACACTTAAATAATATTCGTCTAGCACGAGCTAGGGTTGTTGATCTGGTCAACAACCCTTTTTTATTTCTATTTTTTGGAGGATTATCCCGATATTTGAACCTCAAAAATAAATCGCATGTCCAAAGTTGTTACCCTCAACGAGTTTATTCTTGACCGTCAGGCAGAATTCCCATTTGCATCAGGAGAACTTTCCAGATTACTAAGTGATATTGCTGTTGCAGCGAAGATCGTTAGCCGCGATGTAAGAAAAGCAGGATTGGTAGATCATATCCTTGGGGCTCATGGAAACACAAATGTTCAGGGTGAAGAACAACAAAAACTGGACGTTGTTGCCGACGAACAATTTATCAAAGCGTTTGAAAACGGCGGAGAGGTGTGTGGTATTGCATCCGAGGAGAACGATGATTATGTCGCATTCACTTCAGAGGCTGCAAAAAAGGGCAAATATGTTGTCCTGTTCGATCCTCTTGACGGATCTTCAAATATCGACGTGAATGTTTCAATCGGTACCATCTTTTCGATCTATAGAAGAACATCTGATCTTGGATCTGAAGCGACATTGGAAGACATGTTGCAAGCTGGTGACAAGCAGATCGCTGCTGGGTATGTGCTTTATGGCTCATCAACCATGTTGGTGTATACGACCGGCTGCGGAGTGAACGGATTTACACTTGATCCGAGCATCGGGGAGTTCTGTCTATCGCACCCAAACATGAAAATGCCTGAGACCGGAAGGATCTATGCGATGAACGAAGGGAATATAGATATCTGTAATCCAGGAATTAAAGACTACGTGAAGTATTGTCAAAGTTTTGAGAATGACAAAGGAGC